>SAMEA104315429__coassemble_12977_pt1 | contig 2214 bp, 3 predicted proteins | sample SAMEA104315429__metabat2_low_PE_011 | metagenome-assembled genome bin SAMEA104315429 (sample SAMEA104315429) | gut metagenome | biome: Monkey gut; feature: monkey-associated habitat; material: faeces | place: China | collected 2013 | reverse complement strand
GTGTCCAAGGCCTACGGGGACAAGATTCTCTTCGAGCATCTTTCGTTCGCCCTTCCGCCTGCGGGAATCGTGGGCGTGATCGGCCCTAACGGCGCAGGCAAGACCACGCTGTTCAGGCTCATCATGGGCATCGAGAAACCGGACACAGGCTCTATAGACATCGGAGAGACCGTGAAGATCTCCTATGTGGACCAGCAGCACAGGAGCATCGATCCGGACAAGACAGTGTTCGAGACCATAGCCGGGAACTCCGAGTGGGTAAGGCTCGGCAACAAGGACATCAACGCCCGCGCCTGGGTGTCGAGGTTCAATTTCAGCGGTTCAGATCAGGAGAAACTCTGCGGAGTCCTTTCCGGAGGCGAGAGGAACAGGCTTCACCTTGCGCTGACCCTCAAGGACGAAGGCAACGTGCTGCTTCTGGACGAGCCGACGAACGACGTGGACGTGAACACGATCCGCGCCCTGGAGGACGGTCTGGAAAACTTCGCCGGATGCGCCGTCGTGATCAGCCACGACCGTTGGTTCCTGGACAGGATCGCCACACACATCCTCGCTTACGAGGGTGACTCCAACGTGGTGTTCTTCGAGGGCAACTACGCCGAGTACGAGGAGAACCGCAAGGCCCGTCTCGGCAACACAGAGCCTAAGAGGTTCAAATACAAGAAATTGATGGAATAGTTTTTGCAGGATTTAGGTGCAGGTGCGCCGCGGTGGCGCACCATTAATGTTGCACTAAAACTATAACTGTTATGGCAAGTGACTCAAAAAAGTACGAATGCCTGCGCTGTGGCTGGATCTATGACCCGGCCGAGGGCGACCCTGACGGTGGCATAAAGCCCGGAACCCCGTTCAAAGACATCCCTAAGGACTGGAAATGCCCGGTCTGCGGAGCCTCGAAATCCGATTTCGCGGAATATTCGGAATAAGCGTTCCGCCGGACTGAATGAATAAAGGGAGAAGAGGCTGGCTTCAAGTTGGCCTCTTCTCTTTTTGGAAAGGTAATTAATCGAAAAAGAGCCGGTTCGGATCACTCCCGGCCGGCTCCTTCATATTCATCAAGATTATTATTTGTCCCTTACGCAGCGGACCTGAAGGCCTCCTTCCCGCAGGAGAGCAGCAACGCTGACAACGCCGTGGCCGCCAGCAAAGACATAACTTTTCTACTCATCTGTTAGTTCGTTAATATTCAATGGGCGCAAATATAATCATTTTCAGAATAAACCAAATTCCGACACAACTATTGAATAATCACAAATATTCGCTAAATTGCGCAAATATATATCATGAATATGAGAAAGACGATTACAATTGTTGCGATTGCGATGCTGACGCTTGGCATTTCATTATCCGTAGGGGCGCAGAACAAAAACAGATCCGCAGACCAGGAGGCACAGGAGCTTGAGAAGATCAAGCGTGAGACCACCATCCTCAAGGAGGGTGACAAGGCGGCCGACTTCACCGGGAAGAGGTTCGCTGGCGGCTCGTTCAAACTGGCAGATCAGAAGGGCAAGGTCGTAATGCTGCTTTTCTGGGGCGGCTGGTGTCCTCCTTGCAGGCATGAGTTAAGGCCTGAGAACCTTCCGGCCACGCTCAAGGAGTTCAACGGCAACCAGGATTTCGTCTTCCAGCCGATCGCCTATAAGGACACAAGGGCGACGCTTGAGAAGTTCTTCGCGGGAAAGGAAGGCAAGACAATATATTCATACCTCAAGCCGCTGACGCTGGTCGATGAGGACAAGAGCATTTTCGGGCTTTACGCGAAGTCTGGAGTTCCGCGCTGCGTGATCATCGGGAAGAACGGAGTGATCGCTTACGTCGGGATCGGGTCCTCCGAGGAGGGGCTTAAGGAGGTCGCCCAGACGCTTCGCGAGGAACTGGCGAAATAGGTCATCCGGTCACTGAGCCTGTCGAAGTGACATTGATTATGTTGATTCTCAGAAATGGTTGGCACGCTTCGGCAAACTCTGCGGCCAGCCATTTTTATGATTCCTGATGTAGGGTGATGGATCGGGCGACAGTGTAGCCCATTGACCAGGCCGCCTGCAGATTGAAGCCGCCTGTTATCGCGTCCACGTCAAGGACCTCCCCGGCGAAATAGAGGCCGGGATGAGTCTTGGACTCAAGGGTATTGAGGTTGATGTTGGATAAAGCGACTCCGCCACAGGTGACGAACTCCTCCTTGAAACGGCTTTTGCCACGGATCTGGTACTCGTC
>SAMEA104315429__coassemble_9657_pt1 | contig 2761 bp, 1 predicted proteins | sample SAMEA104315429__metabat2_low_PE_011 | metagenome-assembled genome bin SAMEA104315429 (sample SAMEA104315429) | gut metagenome | biome: Monkey gut; feature: monkey-associated habitat; material: faeces | place: China | collected 2013 | reverse complement strand
CCGGCGGAAAGCTCGGCAAGGGCGGCATTGAATATCTCCTAACGGACAGCTACGAGGCCGGAGCGCAGACATGGACCGGGAATATGTTCGAAGAGTTCAAGGCACGCAAAGGCTACGATCTTCTCCGTTGGATGCCGGCGCTGACCGGAATGGTTCTGAACAGCACGGAAGAGACGGAGCGTTTCCTGTTCGACTGGAGAAGGACAATCGGGGACATGATCTCCGAATATCACTACGACCTCCAGAACGAGATTCTCAAGCCTTACGGAATGAAGCGCTACACGGAGAGTCATGAGAACTACCGCGCCAACCTCACCGACGGGATGGACTGCAAGCGTTACGCCGAGATTCCGATGTCAGCCTTCTGGATGGACTACAAGAACGGAAACATATTCAATCCTCGTTTCGAGGCCGACGTGCGCGAATCCGCCTCCGTGGCTCACATCTACGGCCAGAACATCGCCGCCGCGGAGTCGTTCACATCCGACGGCTACAGGGACGGGGCCTGGGTCTTCTCCCCTGCCGTGCTCAAACCAACAGCCGATGCAGCGATGGCCGCCGGACTGAACCGATTCGTGATCCACACATCACCTCACCAGCCGGTTGACGACAAGGTCCCGGGACTCGGTCTCGGAAAATACGGCCAATGGTTCGACCGTCACCAGACCTGGGCCGACCAGGCGAAGGCATGGACGGATTATCTGTCCCGCAGCTGTTATATGCTTCAGCAAGGTCGTTTCGTGGCCGATGTCGCCTACTACTACGGTGAGGACAACAACGCAACGGGAATAATGCTCAAGAAAGTCCCGGCCCTTCCTTACGGCTACAACTACGACTATTTCAGCCCGTCCGTGATCTGTGATCTGGCCAAGGCCGAGAACGGGCTTATCACTGTGCCAAGCGGAATGAAGTACAAGGTTCTGATGCTTGACGCCAACGTGAAACACATGTCAATCGACATCCTGCGGAAGATCAAGGTGTTCGCGGACGCCGGAGTCGTGATCTGCGGAGCCAAGCCTCAGAAACTCGCCGGCAACACCGGCACGGAGGAAGAGTTCAAGGCTCTTGTGAAAGACATCTGGAACTCCGGGCGCAAGAATGTAACGGCAGGAGTGCCGGCGGAAAAAGTCCTTTCCGCCATGAGTCTCAAACCCGATTTCAGCATAGCAAGCGGAAACAACAAGGACATCAAGTTCGTCCACAGAAACCTTTCCGATGGTGAAATCTACTGGGTGACAAACCTTTCCAAGGACACGAGAGACATCACGGCTTCATTCAGGACAACGGGCAAAAAGCCTGTAATCTGGCACGCGGAGGACGCTTCAACCGAACCGGTCAGCTATGAGATCGCTGACGGCAGGACCAACGTAAAGATGAGCCTGACACAGCACCAGTCTGCCTTCGTCATATTCACAGAAAACACCGATGTGGCGAAAGTTGAGCTGCCTGAGACAAGCGAAGAGACAATCGTGGAGCTCAACACTCCTTGGTCAGTCAAGTTCCAGCAGGGACGCGGAGCTCCGGAAAGTGCGACATTCAACGAACTTACCTCACTTACAGAGAGTTCCGAGCCGGGAATCAAGTACTTCTCCGGAGCGGTGACATATTCGAACATATTCAAGTTAAAAAAGAAGGAAATTCGAGGCAAGGATTCCGTCATTCTGGATTTAGGTGATGTGAAAGATCTGGCGGAAGTGACCGTGAACGGAAAGACTTTGGGTGTGTTCTGGAACGCTCCGTTCAAGGTTGACATCACCAAGGCTGTGAGGAACGGCGACAACACCATCGAGGTCAAGGTCATCAATATGTGGCACAACCGCCTCGTCGGGGATGTCCAGCCGGGTGTGACAAAGAAGATCACCTACACCCAGATGGAGTTCTTCAAGCCTGAGGAGCCGCTGCTCCCGGCCGGACTTATAGGGCCAGTCAGAATTATAGGAGAAACAACGACCAAATAATTGATCATGAATATTAAAAGACTAATTTCCGCATTGATGGCAATCACCGCCTGTGTTTCGGTTTCCGCTAAGAAACCGTTGAAACCGACACTCAGATTCGGTTCGGATGGAGAATTCAAGATTCTTCAATTCACTGACACTCATCTAATTCCTTCCAATGAGACAACTCCGCTTGTCTGGGAGAACATCAGGAACGCCATCACAGCGGAAAAGCCAGACCTGATCATGCTGACTGGCGACCAAGTCTATGCCAAGCCTGCTCTTGAGAACTACAGGATCCTTCTTGACACACTCGACAAATTCGGTGTGCCTTACGGGATTGTCTTCGGCAACCACGACAAGGAGTTTGACCAGACCAACGCCGCACTTTTGAAAGATGCGATGACCAGACCGCTTTGCGTCGCCGGAGACACCCCGGGTCTGCGCGGAGAAGGCAATTATTTCCTTGAGGTAAAGTCACTCAGCGGACACGACCGCCTCTGTCGTATGGTGCTTCGATACCGGAAGCGAATCGCCGCTTTCCAAGAAAGCCATCAAGAGCTATGACTACGACTACGCCCATTCTGACCAGGTGGAATGGTACGGCAAGACAAGCGGCACCATCACCTCAGCACACGGCGGAAAGCCGCTTCCTTCCGTGGCGTTCATGCATATTCCTCTCCCTGAATATGCCTACGCGTACAGAGATGACCTGAACTTCAAGGCGTACGGCACCCACCGTGAGACAATCTGCTCCTCGCATTTCAACTCGGGTCTTTTCTGCAAGATGCTTGAGTGCGGGGACGTGATGGCGGTCTTCTGCG
>SAMEA104315429__coassemble_9578_pt1 | contig 2776 bp, 4 predicted proteins | sample SAMEA104315429__metabat2_low_PE_011 | metagenome-assembled genome bin SAMEA104315429 (sample SAMEA104315429) | gut metagenome | biome: Monkey gut; feature: monkey-associated habitat; material: faeces | place: China | collected 2013 | reverse complement strand
GACCGAAAAGATTCCTTAAGATGATGCAGGTTATTTTTTGAATGTTACTTAATAAATGAGTGCACGAATCTGTGCATGAAAACACCTCTTTTAGGGGTGTTTTTCTTTTGTGCCCCCACAAAAAAAGGAATCCGGAAGCAACGCCGGATTCCCTGTACATTGAACCGTGGTGCAACTCCACGGCCGCAACAATGTGACTGAAAGATAGCAATTTTTCAGACAAGCAACTTCTTCAACCTCGCAAGGATTTTCCGAATTGTATTGACAATCGGCACTCGCTTGATATATGCAAGCACCACGACCGCAAGCAAGGCAAGATAAAAGATGTATTTCACGCGGTTTGACTTCGGGGCTTCAATAACCTTTTCCACCACTGATTCATCAGTCTTGACCGCAACCGATGTGCCTTTTTTGGATTCCTCTGACTCTTCCGCCTTTCGGCTTTCTCCTTTCTGCACAGTCTCCGATTCAATCACCGTCTGCCTGATGGACTTGACCGCCCCGGCATTGGCGACGTTCCCGATGTCAAGCAAATTGATGTCCGTGGCCGGGATGACCGGGGCATGATTGCCCAAGCTGTCACCACCCGATGCCGGCGGGAAAAACTCGATTTCCGTGATGGTCACTTTCCCGGATTCGGTTTTGGTCGTGTCAGTGAATGTCTCTGTCTCGTCCGTCTTGGATGTCTCCACATGGATGCTGTCACGGACGGATTCAGTCATGCACTTGCTCAAACGGCAGGATGTACCGCACCCCGTCACCATAAGACAAAGCGACATCATCAATATAAGCCTTTTCATTTCAAAGATTGTTGATGTATTGAACAATTCCATCCGCAAGGACTTCCGCGCATTCACGCACAGATTTTTCCGTAAGAAGATATGCGCAATCATCACGGTTGTCCATGAAGAAATGTTCGACCAGGACGGCCGGGCATACCGTTTGCCGCTTATCAGGACAAGCGTGTCCACATTATGCCTTATTGATAGAATGCTCGTTGGAAAAATTTTTCCCGTTTCAACAAATTAGGAATATACAGATGGAGTGTCCTCAATGCTGTCTCTGCGAAGTGTTTCACATCAGAATAATACGATTCCTTGCTAACATCAGCTGACCTGAATTTATCTTTGATGATCAATTAGGGAAATGGTTGTACATTGGTGCCGGTTTCCGTATGGAATCATTATCGGTATATGAATGATATTCATCTTTAATAGACAAAAAAACGGGAGCCGACAATTTGTTTAACCAACTAAAACTACTATCTTTATGGCTGTTAATAGCAATATGATAAACGGCCGGGACACTTACCAGATAGCCTACGCCAGGGAGCTCGGGCGAGAGGAAGGGATCAAGCAGGGACTGGAGCAAGGACTGGAGCAGGAACTGGAGCAGGGACTGGAGCAGGGACTGGAGCAAGGACTGGAGCAAGGACTGGAGCAAGGCAAGGTTGCCGAACGGGAGGCAATAGCATTACGTATGATAGGGGCAAACACCCCTATAGAGTTCATTGTCAAGTGCATTGGGCTTGACAATGTTTCGGTGAATGCGCTTGCACAAAGGAGAAAGTAATATGACAAGCAAGGATTACAGGGATTTCGCGGTGGAGCAGATGGGGCTGCTTGAGGGGATTTGCACGAAGCCGATGATGGGAGAGTTTCTGCTGTACTGGCAGGGGAAATATTTCGGAGGAATCTACGACAATCGGGTCCTGGTCAAGAAGACCAAGACCAATGAGAGGTTCGGAATGCCGGAGGCGATTCCTTACGAGGGGGCAAAGGCGATGTATCAGGTCAACATCGACAACCGGGAGGAAGTGGCGGAGGTCATCAAGGCGACCTGCGAGGGGTTGAAATAGACCGCGGCGCCAGAAAACTCTCTACAAAAAGTCTGACGATTTTATTATTAACGAATATTCAGGAATATGTTGGAGACAGGAACAAAGGCACCGGAGTTCATAGGTGCGGACGAGAATGGCAACGAGGTAAGCCTCAATGATTTCAAGGGGAAGAAACTTGTGCTTTACTTTTACCCGAAGGACAGCACTCCGGGATGTACGGCGGAGGCTTGCGACCTGCGGGACAACTATCATCGCTATCTTGCGCTTGGGTATCAGGTGCTTGGAGTCAGCAAGGACTCACAGGCCTCGCACCGGAAATTCATAGAGAAATATTCTCTGCCGTTTCATCTGGTGAGCGATCCGGAATGCGCCATTCTGAAGGCTTACGAGGCTTGGGGGCTCAAGAAGCTCTACGGAAAGGAGTCATACGGGACATTGAGGACTACCTATGTGATCGATGAGGACGGAATCATCATCGATGCCATCGGAAAAGTCAACACCAAGGATCATACTACGCAGATTCTCGGTTCGGAGAAATAGCCTACATCACCTCGACGCCGGCAAAGGAGCATTCGGCGATGATGAGGATGGTGTGGGAGCCTGACTGCTGACGGAGGCGGTCGGCGGTCTTGTTGTTCACGCCACCGAAGGCGGAATTGGAACGGACATCGACATTGACATCTTTCGGGACATATATTCCCACACCTGCAAAACTTGCCTTCACCCGAACCTCCACATCTTCATTGAATATGGCGTTGCGGAGATCCAAGCGGACTGAGCCGAAGGAGGCTTCTATGTCCGCCCCGTCAAACTCCTCAGCCTCGACACGATGATTCTGCTCGCCAAAAGCCGATGAGATCTTCAGGATATTCCTTCCATCGCGGGAGATGATCGAGCACCCTCCTCTGGAGTCGTGGCAGTTCCAACTCTCCGGAC
>SAMEA104315429__coassemble_4442_pt1 | contig 4855 bp, 3 predicted proteins | sample SAMEA104315429__metabat2_low_PE_011 | metagenome-assembled genome bin SAMEA104315429 (sample SAMEA104315429) | gut metagenome | biome: Monkey gut; feature: monkey-associated habitat; material: faeces | place: China | collected 2013 | reverse complement strand
TATTTTGTTATGTCTGAGTTTATCAAAGCCATCGGCATATTTTATAAGAATGAATAAAATGCCACCAATACGTATTTAGTCAACCAGCCCACCAAGACCATGACAAATCTAAACTCACTGATTGCGACATTACCTTTGCTAGCTTTAGTGGCGTAATATAGGATTGAAGCAAACGATAAGATACATGGTGGTATATAAAACATCGAATAATATGACATTGGAAAAAATCTATAACAAAATGGCTATCCATTCAGCCACTGTCTGAAGCTGATCAGAACAAACTCAGTATGAGGTTTACTGTTGAGTATAACTACAAATGCGTAATAGCCGCCGAACCTATAAGAATGGAAAATATGGTGTTGCCAACTGGGAAAATCCACTGACCCGGTATAATAAATTATATGAGCCATTTGATCCCATGAAAGGGCAGCGTAAAAAGCATAAAAAACTTCTGAAATTCCTTTCAGAAGCTTTTGCGGAGAGGGAGGGATTCGAACCCCCGGAGCCTCGCAGCTCAACAGTTTTCAAGACTGCCGTAATCGACCACTCTACCACCTCTCCAGACTTATTCCCTCAATTGAGGGAGTGCAAAGGTAAATAAAATTTTCCGTTCAGCAAAATATGCTGGAACAATTTTGCAAAAAACTCAATTATGATATTGTTCCGGGCATATTCAGTCATCGGAGACATACCGCTCGGCACTTGACAGACTCAATGTGCCGCGGGAGTCTGCGACCGGCAGAATCATTTTTTCTCATCCGGTTTCTCCTCCGCACGGGTGAAGAAACGGTTCTGGAAAAGGATCAGATAGAAAGCGCCAACCGTGACGCAGCTGTCGGCGAAATTGAAGACAGGAGCGAAGAACAGAAGGCGGTCTCCTCCCACAAATGGTACCCAAGACGGCCAGATTGTGTCAATGAGCGGGAAGTAGAACATATCCACCACGCGGCCGAACATCAGCGGAGCATAGTCAAAGATCACTCCGTAGAAAAGGCTGTCGATGATGTTGCCGAAAGCGCCGGCGGTGATCAACGTCAGGCCGACAAGGACTCCGGTCGGAACCACGGGCTTGCCATCAGGCAGAAGTGCCAACTTCCCTTCAGAATCCACCGATTTACGCACAAGCGAAGCTATCCACCAGCAGAGAGCGCCAGAAAGAGCGATCCTGAAGAATGACAGCAGGAACTTGCCGACGGCGCCGCCGAACTTCATTCCGAAAGCCATTCCCTCGTTCTCGATGAAGAAAATCTGGAACCAGTTTCCGATGACGCTGAAATGCTCACCTATCTGCATGTTCGTCTTGACCAGGATCTTGATGACCTGGTCAATGACGACAAGTATGACTCCCAGAATCAGGAGTTTCTTACCCTTGGAAACCTTCACTAGTTCTGTCCTTTTTTAGCAAGCATCTCCTTGGCTTCTACAGTAAGCGTGGCATGAGGCACCAAACGCAGCCTCTCCTTCGGAATAAGCTTTCCTGTCTCACGGCATATTCCATAAGTCTTGTTCTCGATGCGCACAAGTGCGGCCTCGAGGTTCTGGATGAACTTGTACTGCCTCTGCGCGAGCTGGCTGGCCTCCTCCTTGGAAAGCTGGTAGGCGCCATCGTCCTCGACCGTCTTGAACGACGGTGTGGTGTCCTCGATGTCGTTGCTGCCGTTGTGCATAATCACCCTTCGCAGGGTGTTATACTCTTTCCGGGCCTTGTCAAGCATATCATTGATGATAGTGCGGAACTCTTCAAGTTCCTCATCACTGTAACGCACCTTCGTCGTCTCGGCGGAAACCGCGTTGTCTTTGATTAACTCTGACATAGTGTAAATTTTATTTAGGTCTAAAATTATCTTGACAGCAATATCTTAAGCGCACCTTCATCCCACTCAACGTCAGTTGCCGTTTCAGGAGCTGGTTCATCAAACATAAGCATAAGTGAAACAGATAAAGTCTGAGCAGCAATGTAGCTTCTGAATCCTTCCAAAGCAGCAGCTATTCCTCCATAAGCCACAGCGTCAGGATAAAGGACTACATTAATCTTGTCCGTCACCTCGAATCCGCTGTCCTTCCTGAGGTTCTGGATCCTGTTGATAAGCTCGCGGGCCACGCCTTCCCTCTTCAACTCTTCCGAGATCTGAATATCAAGGGCGATGGTCAGCTGACCTTCAGTGGCGACGAGCCAGCCTGGCATATCCTCGGACGAGATCTCATAGTCGCCAGGCCTAAGCTCAACGACTCCCGAAGGAAGTTCCACTGAATATGCCAACCCGGCAGCCTCAGCATTCTGAATGGCTGAGATTGTCGCCTGATCGAATCCGCCGAAAGCTCCGGCGATCTCTTTCATCTGCTTGCCGTAAACCTTTCCGAGGGTCTTGAAGTTAGGCTTGATCTTCTTGGTGATGATGCCGGTGGTGTCGGAAATAAACTCGGCCTCCTTCACATTCACCTCATTGAGGATGATGGACTTGACCTGTTCAAGCTGCTCCCTGACCTTTGCGGAGATCACAGGGATGATGAGCTTCTGGAGCGGCTGACGGACCTTGATGGAGACCTTGCGGCGAAGCGCGAGCACCATCGATGTGGCCTTCTGAGCCAGATTCATCCTCTCCTCCAGATCCGTGTCGATGACTGCCTCGTCGCAAGCCGGCATATTCACATAATGAACCGACTCAGAGCCGTCCGGAACGAGGTCCAGATAGAGACGGTCCATATAGAACGGAGCGATCGGAGCGCCGAGCACAGCGACATCCACCAGCACCTCGTAAAGGGTCTGGTAGGCGGCGAGCTTGTCCTCGTCCATCTTTCCACCCCAGAAACGTTTCCTGTTCAGACGCACGTACCAGTTGCTAAGGTCATCGCACACGAAGTCCTGGATCAGACGCCCTGCGGTTGTGATGTCATAATCCTCATAAGCCGCCACAACCTTCTTCTTCAAGGTATTGAGCAGCGAGATGATCCAACGGTCGATCTCCGGCCTCTTTGAATATTCCACCTTCGCGGCCTTAGGGTCGAAGCCGTCCACATTGGCATAGAGGGCGAAGAATGAATATGTGTTGTAAAGCGTTCCAAAGAATTTCCTGCGGACCTCGTCCACACCGGCCTCGTCAAACTTCAGGTTGTCCCAAGGCTGGGCGTTGGTCAGCATATACCACCTGAGGGCATCGGCACCGTACTTGTCCAGTTCCTCGAACGGATCCACGGCGTTGCCGAGGCGCTTGCTCATCTTGTTGCCGTTCTTGTCCAGAACCAAACCGTTGGAGATCACGGTCTTGTAGGCAGGAGTCCCGCTGATCATGGTGTGGATGGCATGAAGCGTGTAAAACCAGCCTCTGGTCTGGTCAACGCCCTCGGCGATGAAGTCTGCCGTGCAGCCAAACTTCGGAGAATCCAGTCCACGGAGACCTTCCTGAGCGTAAGGCATTGCGCCGGAGTCGAACCAAACATCGATAAGGTCCGTCTCACGGGTCATCTTCTTTCCGGAAGGACTGACAAGGAATATGTTATCGACATAAGGCCTGTGGAGATCAATCCTGTCGTAGTTCTCCTTGCTCATGTCCTCAGGATCAAAACCATTGTCCTTAAACGGATTGCTTGTCATGAATCCGGCTTCCACAGCCTTGTCGATCTCGGTGTAGAGCTGTGCGATCGTGCCGATGCAGATCTCCTCCTTTCCGTCCTCGGTGCGCCAGATCGGAAGCGGTGTGCCCCAGAAACGGCTGCGGCTGAGGTTCCAGTCCTGGATATTCTCAAGCCACTGGCCGAAACGTCCCGTACCGGTGGACTCCGGCTTCCAGGTGATCGTCTTGTTCAGAGCGACCATCTCGTCCTTGACAGCCGTGGTCTTGATGAACCAGGCGTCGAGAGGATAATAGAGGACAGGTTTGTCGGTTCTCCAGCTGTGAGGATAGCTGTGGGTCTGCTTCTGGATCCTGAACGCCCTGCCGTCCATCTTCATCATCATGCAAAGGTCGATGTCGAGGGTCGGAGCGTCAGCCGGAAGAGAGTCATCAAAAGCATTCTTCACATAGCGGCCGGAATATTCCTTATAAGAAGGGTCCACGTGTGTGCGGACATATTCAGGATCAAGGTCTTCGATCGGGTAGAAGCGTCCGTCGTGGTCCACCTGGGCCTGCCGTTTGCCGTCCTTGTCAAGAACCATCATTCCCGGCACACCGTAGTTGGCGGCGACTTTCTTGTCATCCGCACCGAAGGTAGGAGCGATGTGGACGACTCCGGTACCGTCCTCGGTCGTGACATAGTCTCCGGAGATCACCCTGAACGGCTCCCCTTCCTCGATCGGCTGGAACCAAGGAATCAGCTGCTTGTAGCGGATTCCGACAAGGTCAATGCCCTTGAACGAACCGTCAAGCACCATGTAAGGAACGAGTTTGTCACCTGGCTTGTAGTTCTCAAGCGGAATGTCGGCGGCCTTAGGATTGAACCAGGCGCCCACCAAATCCTTGGCCAGCACGTAGATGGCCTCCTTCCCAGTGTAAGGGTTGAAGGAGAGGACACGGACATATTCATACTTCGGTCCCACGCAGAGCGCCGTGTTTGAAGGAAGGGTCCACGGGGTTGTCGTCCATGCGAGGAAATATACCGGGAAGGCCTCCGTCCCGAAGAGCGGCTGCGACTTTCCGTCCTTGATGACCTCGAACTGCACCGTGGCCGTCGTGTCGGTCACGTCCTTGTAGCAGCCCGGCTGGTTCAGCTCATGGGAGCTGAGGCCGGTGCCGTCGGACGGTGAATATGGCTGGATGGAGTACCCTTTGTAGAGCAGCCCCTTGTCGTAAATCTTCTTCAAAAGGTACCACAAGGTCTCGATGTAGCGGTTGTCATAGGTGATGTACGGATCGTTCAT
>SAMEA104315429__coassemble_3720_pt1 | contig 5594 bp, 2 predicted proteins | sample SAMEA104315429__metabat2_low_PE_011 | metagenome-assembled genome bin SAMEA104315429 (sample SAMEA104315429) | gut metagenome | biome: Monkey gut; feature: monkey-associated habitat; material: faeces | place: China | collected 2013 | reverse complement strand
CGAAGGATGTCCTTTCAAGAATATCAATGGCCAAGAACAACCTCATCACTGCCACCGCCTATCGGAACAACCAGCAGGCGATCATCAACGACACCCACGCACGCAAGCCAAGAATATGCGACATCTACTCCCGCTACGCCGAGAAGTGCAAGAACTCGGGAGTGATGGACTTCGACGACATATTACTGAACATGAACATCCTGCTTCGGGACTTTCCCGAGGCGAAGGAGGCCATCGCCGCCCGCTTTGACTACATTCTCGTGGACGAGTATCAGGACACGAACTTCGCCCAGTACCTGATCCTGAAGAAGTTGACCGAGAGGCACCGGAACCTCTGTGTGGTCGGTGACGACTCGCAGTCCATCTACGCCTTCCGCGGGGCCAAGATCGAGAATATTCTTAATTTCAAAAAGGACTTCCCCGAGAGTCAGATCTTCCGTCTTGAGAGGAACTATCGCTCGACGGCCAACATCGTGAACGCCGCCAACTCATTGATAGCCAAGAATGAGAACAGAATCCCGAAAACATGTGTGGCCGTCGGCGAGGAAGGTGAGAAGATCCGACTGCTGAAAAGCTGGTCGGAGCAGGACGAGGCCGTCGCCATCGCCTCCGGGATTGTGGAGAGGATGCAGTCCGACCATGCCCGGTACCAGGATTTCGCCATTCTCTACAGGACGAACTCCCAGTCAAGGGCCTTGGAGGAGGCTTTGAGGAAGAGGAACCTTCCCTACATGATCTACTCCGGCAACTCCTTCTTCGACAGAGCCGAGGTCAAGGACATGATGGCCTACCTGAAACTGGTCGTGAACGTCAACGACGACGAGTCCTTCAAGAGGATAGTGAACACCCCGTCCAGGGGCATCGGCGAGACATCACTCAACGCCCTGGGAGCCTTGGCTTTCGACCTGAAATGCTCGCTGTTCAAGGCGGCATATTCAGAAAGGTTCGCCGAGTTCGGCCTAAAGCAGGCCGCCGTCGCGAAGATACGCTCATTCTGTGAGATGATCGACGGATTCGCGTCGAAGGTGGCCTCGACCAACGCCGACGAGCTTGCCACGGGCATCTCCAACGCCTGCGGCCTGTACGCCTTCCACAAGAACGACCCGTCCATCGAGGCTCAGTCCAGGGCCTCCAACATCGAGGAACTCATCAACAGTGTCACCCATTTCATCGAGGAAAGGAGGGATGAATATCTCCGCGACCTCATCGTCGAGGGAGAGGCCGAGGAGGACACGGAGGTCAGTTACCCTGTGTTCACGTTGGGAGATTTCCTGGAGAACATCTCCCTGCTTTCCAATGTGGACGTGGAGGACGAGGAGGACACCAACAACAAGATCGCCCTTATGACGGTGCACTCGGCCAAAGGTCTTGAGTTCCCCTATGTCTATGTGGCCGGCCTGGAGGAGAATCTGTTCCCGACCGGAGGCATGCTGGCCTCCCCTGCCGACATCGAGGAGGAGCGCCGCCTTTTCTACGTTGCGATGACGCGCGCCAAGAAGGCCGTCTGCCTCTCGTTCGCCAACACCAGGATGCGCAACGGCAAGCACGAGTCCAACTCCCCGAGCCGCTTCATCAAAGAGATTGATTCTGAATATGTCGCCAATCCTCTGAGGAATGACGACTTCGCGGATTCCACCACCGATGACGACTTCCCTGGCTTCGGTGGCTTCGGCTCGCGCGGATTCGGTTCCGGTCATGGCTCCGACCGCTTCTCAGGCGGAGGTTCAGGCAGGTACTCCGGAGGCAATGGCCGCCCTGCCAACAGATTCGGAATGGGCGGAGGCAATCCCTACGGTTCTTCCGGCAGTGTCAGGTACGAGAGCAAGCAGACCTCTGCGGCCAACCCGACAGCCTCCAGGATCGAGGCCCTGCGCAACCGTCCTCTCCCTCCGAAGATCTCCGACGCCGACTTTGTCCCGGCTCCGATGACCGACTTCAAGACCGGCCAGCGGATCGAGCACAACCGTTTCGGTCCAGGCAAAATCCTTGAGATCACCGGCGCCGCCCCCGACCTCAAGGCCAGGATCGCCTTCGACTCCTACGGCGAGAAACTCCTGCTCCTGAAATACGCCAAGATGCGCGTGATCTAAACCTTCCGCGGTTCGGTACTTCGACAACAGACTCTCTGACCCGGCCAGCCGCCGAGCCTGCTCCTTCCAGGAGCCTGTCGGCTACTGGGTTCACCGATAACTGAGCCCGCCGAAGCGCCGGGAGCGGGATCCGGGATATTCAAAAAAGAGCACAAAAAAAAGGGAAAGCTTAGCACATCGCACCGCTACGACCTCCTACCCTTGCTGCCTTCCGGCCCTGGGGGAATTCAGAGGGAGCTGGTCGTGTACGACTTTCCCTGACTGCAAATATACTACTTTTCGTTGAAACTGTCAAAAATGAATGGCAGGATGTCGTCCACTTTGTCAAATTTCCACGTTTTCTTCGTTCCGTACATGATCACGCTCATCGCCTGGCCGGACAAAGTCTGGTACTCGGCCATCACCTGACGGCATGCGCCGCAAGGCGAGCATGGAGTCTCGCTCAGCGTGCCGTTGAAGCCACCGACAATAGCGAGTGAAAGCATAGCCTTGCCCGGGTTGTTGGCGCTGGCGGCGAACATCGCGGTCCTCTCGGCGCAAAGTCCCGACGGATAGGCCGCGTTCTCCTGATTGGCACCCTTCACGATTGTGCCGTCTTCCAGACGAAGAGCGGCTCCGACATTGAATGTGGAATACGGTGCGTAAGAACCCCTCCGCGCCTCGATCGCGGCATTCACGAGTTCTATGTCTTGAGGTTCCATCTCATCGATGGAGGAATATTCAGTATAGTTGATGTCCAGTTTTACTGTTCTCATATTCAGTGGTCTTTATACATAAGTTTTCAAAGTTAGCAAAAATTGTGCATATTCAAGCATTTGAGTAAATTTGCACTCACCTTTGCGCGAGGGCATTCCACCGCTTGCTGCGAAGGCATCGCAGGTGACCCATGGCGGGCAGTCACTTTTTTTTAACGGGCAAGCGTTTATTGGCAAGCGGCCGCCGGCTTGCCGGAGATGAGGTTACTTTATGAAAATCTGTGTAGGCCTCTCGGGAGGAGTTGACTCCAGTGTCGCCGCTCTGCTGCTGAAGCGGCAGGGTTATGACGTGTTTGCCATGTTCATGCAGAACTGGCACGACGCGGACGCGACGCTGCACGGCGACTGCGAATGGGAGGAGGATCGCTTCGTGGCGGAATTGGTCGCGCGGAAGATCGGCATCCCGTTCTATTTTGTCGATCTCTCAAAGGAGTACCGCCAGAGGGTGGTGGACTACATGTTCAATGAATATTCCGCCGGCCGCACCCCGAACCCGGACGTGCTGTGCAACCGCGAGATCAAGTTCGACGCTTTCCTCAAGGCCGCTCAGAAACTCGGAGCCGACATGGTGGCGACAGGGCACTATTGCCGCAGGGCTCCGCTGATGGACGCCGAGGGAAAGCAGGTTGTGATTGACGGACTGCCTCAGTGGAGGATTCTGGAAGGAGTGGATCCGAACAAGGATCAGAGTTATTTCCTTTGCCAGCTCACTCAGGAGCAGCTCGGCAAGGCGCTCTTCCCTATCGGGAACCTTACCAAGCCGGAGGTCAGAGAGATCGCTCGTGAGGCGGATCTGCCGTCAGCCGACAAGAAGGATTCCCAAGGAATATGCTTCGTCGGCAAGGTTGACCTTCCTACATTCCTCCAGCAGAAACTCAAGCCCGCGGAGGGGAACGTGGTGGAGGTTTATGATGCCTACTACGCTCAAAGTGAGCAGTATCGCTTCGTCCACGACACCCTCGCCTCACTGCTGGAGACTCCCGGCGAGCCGATGATGATCACTGAATATACCTCCGAGGATTCCGGCGGGAAACCGTTCAACAACCGGCGGGTCACTGACAATAACAGTCCGGTCACTGAACCTGCTACGCCTCGACACTCCGACAAGCTCAGTGCCCCGCAAGTTCAGCAACCACAATCTCTTTCGGTCACTGAACCTGTCGAAGTGACCAAATCTACGGGAAAGACCGATTGGAGTGAATATGGCTCCGAAGCTTCCGCGCTTCCCTCTCAATCCCGTCTCGCCTGCGGCGATCCACACGTTCACGAGGCCACGGGCGGCCACGGGTCCGGAGCCACTTCCACTCCAACCGAACGGTTATCACATCGGAACGAGTTCGATGTGAACAAGATCGCGGAATTGAGCGATGAGGATCTGATGAGATTGTCGGAACCAATCAGGTACGATGACATCAAGTTCGAGACCGAAACCTACAGAGCCGGGAAAAAGCACATCAAGAAGACCCGATACAAGGAGAATCCGTTCGGAAAGATTGTCGGACGGCACGACGGCGCGCAGTTCTACACGATCGGCCAGCGGAAAGGCCTCAACATCGGAGGACACAAGGACTCCATCTTTGTGATCGCCACGGATGTTCCGCGGAACATCATCTACGTCGGGGAGAGCCACACTCACAAGGGACTGTCACGCTGCTGCCTACGGATCGCGCCACAAGATATTCATTGGATCAGGACAGACCTTGCGATGGCGGACGGTGAGATCCGTCGCTACCGGGTCCGCATCCGTTACCGCCAGCCTCTCCAGGACGCGTTCCTGATCAAGAGGCCCGCCGGCATATTCATACTCTTCGACACTCCTCAGCGCGGCATCTCAGACGGCCAGTTCGCCGCCTGGTACTCCTCAGATGACGAGATGCTCGGCTCCGGAGTTTATTAGCCGTGGAGACAAGACTGCCTGACATACAGGCTCTGTGTGTAAGGTATTTTTGCCGCCTGCGAGGGAGACTGTCTTAAAAGTAAAAGTACCCCCAGTGAGGATTGAAAATTAGTTGTCGCCCCTGCATAGGGGTACAGACTTTTCTACTCTCGCCGAGACTTCTCAGACAGTCTGTGAAGGAGAGAGAGGAGCTGGGCCAACGGTATGGAGGATAATGTATTTATTATCAAATATATAGCACACCCTCCTCCTATCCGTTCCAACGGGGAGGAAAGTATGGTTTTTAACTGATTAATAAGAAGTTAGCCTCCACGGCGAAAAAATTAGGGGAACGCACTATCATCGGGACCTAATACTGTCCAGGAATATTCAGAGACTTGGCCGCGGACTCGCCGGCAAGGTAGCCGGTGGAGAAGGCGCACTGGAGATTGTAGCCGCCGGTGTCGCAGTCCATGTCAAGAACCTCACCGCAAAGGTAGAGGCCAGGTTTGAGACGTGACTCCATCGTCTTCGGCATCACCTCGTCGGTCGAGATGCCACCGGCAGTGATGACACAACGCTCGTAACCCACAAAACCGATTATCTCGAACTTCCAGTCCTTCAATGTCTTGGCCAACAGATCAAGATCAATGTCGTAATAACGTCTTGGCTGACGGTTGGAACGATGGTTCGGGCCTTTCGACCAACTCTGCGACCTGTCATAACGATTCGACAGATTGGCATAACGGGACGCCGGACCCGTAGAAGCGCCTGAGCGCCCGTCAGCATATTCAGACTTCTTAAGATCAATCTTCATGATGTCAGGATTCCACGCCTGAAATCCCGGGATCAGTTCCCACGGCATCAGTTTGC
>SAMEA104315429__coassemble_2890_pt1 | contig 6749 bp, 6 predicted proteins | sample SAMEA104315429__metabat2_low_PE_011 | metagenome-assembled genome bin SAMEA104315429 (sample SAMEA104315429) | gut metagenome | biome: Monkey gut; feature: monkey-associated habitat; material: faeces | place: China | collected 2013 | reverse complement strand
AGGAATAATATTCCTTTATGAGTCATAGCAGGAACGGCCGGAACATGATTCCGACCGTTCTTTTTTTGCGCTCACTTATTCTTACTTTACATTCTTATATTCACAAGTCTTCCGGCAAATCAGGAAATATTACCATATTTTTACTATATTTGACAAAATTAGGCTAATTATTAATTGTAATTAAAGATTTCTTAGACATATTCAATTATGGACAAGATTCTACTTAGAAATATCACTTCGGAGGGGCGGCAGACGGACATCACCATCGCAGACGGACTGATCAAAAGGATCACCCCGCACTCCGACGAGTACCAGGAACCCGCTTCCGGGGTTGAGACCATTGACTGCACAGGCAAGGTCGCCGTCCCGGGATTCATCAACATGCACACGCATGCCGCCATGTCCCTGATGAGAGGTGTCGGCGAGGACATGCTGCTGCAGGATTGGCTGGGACACATCTGGGCGATAGAGTCAAAGCTGGACGCTCCGTTCATCTACTGGGGAACCAAGGTGGCCGCCCTTGAGATGATCAAGACCGGAACCACCACATTCAACGATCATTACTGGTTCTCACCCACGGCCAGAGCAGCCGCCGAGGAAATGGGGCTGCGTGCCGACGTAGCGTACCTGTTCCTCAACCATAATGACCCGGAGGAGGCCGAGAGGGAAAAGGAGCAGTGCATCAAGATGCACGAGACGGTGCCACTATGGGGGACAAGGTCTATCTTCACGATAGGTATCCACTCCATCTACTCTGTCAATGAGGAACTTATCCTGTGGGCCACTGAATATGCCCGCAAGCACAGTCTTAAGATCCACATCCATCTTGCCGAGTCGGAGCGCGAGGATCTGGACTGCAAGGCGGCGCACGGCGGTCTCTCACCTGTCGAGTACCTTGAGGCCCTCGGTGTGCTGGGGCCGGATGTCATCGCCGCCCACACGCTCTGGCTGTCCGAGCACGACATCGAACTTCTTGGCAAGTACCATGTGAACTGCGTGCATAACATCAATTCCAACACCAAGCTGGCGTCAGGCTACAAGTTCAAGTGGAAAGAGCTGACTGATGCCGGGGCGAATGTCTGCCTCGGAACCGACGGATGCGCGTCATCCAACAATCTTGACATGCTTGAGACGATGAAGACCACGGCCTTGTTCCAGAAAGCATGGAGAAAAGACCCTTCCGCCCTGCCTTTGCAGACGCTCATGGACATGGCAACCGTCAACGGAGCAAAAGCATTAGGGTTGAAAACCGGAAAGATAGAAGAGGGCTACGAAGCTGACATCCAGATTGTTGACACAGACAACACCTTTTTCCTCTCCCCCGGCCCGTTCCTCGCGAACTTCATCTACTCGGCGCACAGCGACTGCGTCACCTCTCTCATCTCAGGAGGAAAATTCGTGATGCGCGACCGCAATGTGTTCGGAGAAAAGATGATTCTCAAGGGAGCGCGCACGGTTCTTAATGAAATAAACTATAAACAATAACCGGCCGCAGACGCAATGCGGCAATTAATGAATATAATAAAATGGATCCAAGAGCAGAAAGAATCTACGGAGCCGCTGAATATGTCAGACAGCAGATTGGCGACCTCAAACCGGAAGTCGGCATCGTGCTTGGCAGCGGCCTTGGAAAACTTGCGGACAGCATAAGCGATCCGCTGACAATACCTTACAAGACAATCCCGGGATTCCCGGTCTCCACGGCGATAGGCCACAAGGGCAACTTCATCGTGGGCAAGCTGGGCGGCAAGACGGTCATCGCCATGCAGGGACGAATCCACTTCTACGAAGGCTACCCGATGGAACTTGTCACGCTTCCTATCCGCGTGATGAAGGTCATCGGAATCAAGTACCTGTTCGTGTCCAACGCCGCCGGCGGTGTCAACTACAACTTCAAGGTCGGGGACCTGATGATCATCACCGATCACATCAACCAGCTGCCTAATCCGCTGATAGGTCCGAATCTGGAGGATTTCGGGCCAAGATTCCCTGACATGACGAGACCTTACGACCTGAGGCTCATCGCAAAAGCCGAGGAGATCGCCGTACAGATGGGCATCAAGATCCACAAGGGTGTCTACTACGGAGGAACCGGTCCGACCTACGAGACTCCAGCCGAGTACAAGTACATCCGCACCATCGGAGGTGACGCTACCGGCATGTCCACGGTTCCGGAAGTCATCGTGGCGAGGCATTCGGATATTCCGGTGTTCGGAGTCTCGGTGATAACCAACGAGGCGCATGATGACTATGCACCTGACTATGTGAACGACGGGGACGATGTCGTGAAGGCGGCGGACGCGGCGGCGGACAGGATGTGCGCGCTGTTCACAAGGATGATAGAATCGCTGTAATATTCATTGGCAATGAAATACGCTTACATCCTGTATTTTGTGTTCGCCGTGTTCATCATCGGATTCGGCTCCGCGCTTTTGATAAACGGCATGCCGATTTCGTGGAAGATCGTCTGCATCCTGCTTATCGGGGTTTATTTCCTCTACCGCGGGATCGCGACCTGCGTCAACCAGAAACGCCGCCGCGAGCGTGAGGAGATCGACAACGGGAACGATCCGGCTAACGCATAATATTATATAGGTCACTGAACTTGTCGAAGTGACTTAGTAACATGAAAAAAATAAGTTGCCTCAGATTAAGAGAATATTTTCGAGGATAGATCTATTTTCGAAGAAGGAGTGTGCCGGTGGCACATGACTGATGAGAAAAGAGATATAGACCGAAAAGATTCCTTAAGATGATGCAGGTTATTTTTTGAAGGTTACTTAATTTCAAACAACATAATAATGGATTTAGGACTCTTCAGAGTGGCCGCCGCAGTGCCAAGGGTAAAGGTGGCGGATGTTGAATATAACGCCGAGTCAATCTGCAGACTGACAGGAAAGGCCGAAGAGGAAGGTGCCTCGCTGGTGGTCTTCCCCGAACTATCGATAACTGGTTACACCTGCCTTGACCTCTTCGGACAGAACCTTCTGCTGACCAAGTCGGAAGAGGCTGTCGGAAAGATAAAGGACTTCACCAGAGGCAAGCACATCACCGTCGTGATCGGAGCCCCGGTCCGTTTCAGAGGCCGTCTCTACAACTGTGCCATTGTTCTGCGTAACGGGGGCATCAAAGGCATCGTGCCGAAGATCTACCTCCCGACCTACGCCGAGTTCGACGAGGGACGCTGGTTCGCCTCCGGATCGGATTTCCTTGGACCTGACAACTCGGCCACAGGACGTTTCGTGGACGACGGCAAGGACTACTACCGTGACGGTTTCGACTCGATCATCAAATACTGTGGCCACAGGTGCAATATCTCCCCTAACCTGCTGTTCACCGTCGGTAACGCCACATTCGGAATCGAGATCTGCGAGGATTTCTGGACCCCGATTCCTCCGTCATCGTTCCTGGCTCCTTCGGGTGCGCAGGTGATAGTGAACATCTCGGCATCCAACGAGGTCATGACAAAGCATCAGCAACGCAAGGAATTGATTTCCAACCAGTCCGGCCGCACCGTTTCCGGCTACATCTACTGCTCGGCAGGCTATGGCGAGTCTTCAATGGACACCGTCTATGGCGGATCTTCCATCATCTGCGAGAACGGGCACGTGCTGGCCGAGAACGAAAGATTCCAGCTTCACGACACGATGATATTCGCGGATCTTGACATCGAGAAACTGAACGTGCTGCGCCAGAAGAAGAATTCCTTCAGAGGAATGACGCCTGACGGAACCTCCGCCTGTGAATATTCAGGATTATATTCATGCTACGACCTTGGTCCCGCCGCTCCGACAGATTTTGACAAGAAGTTCTACCGCTACGTCGAGCCGCATCCGTTCCTACCGGAAGGTGATCCGGCCGAGATAGCCGAGCGTTCGAAGGAAATCCTTCAGATCCAGACGACCGGACTCATCGCCCGCCTTGAGCATATAAACTGCAAAAAGGCTGTTCTGGGAATATCCGGCGGCCTCGACAGCACGCTGGCGCTTCTGGTGACGGTCATGGCTTTCGACAAACTGGGAATTCCGAGAGAGAATGTCATCGGAATCACCATGCCGGGTCTCGGGACGACACACCGCACCAAGTCCAACGCTGTGGACCTGATGGAGGTACTTGGCGTGACGACCCGTGAGATTTCCGTGGTGGCCGCCGTGGAACAGCATTTCAAGGACATCGGCCACGATCCGAAAGTGATGGATTCCACCTACGAGAACGCCCAGGCCCGCGAGAGGACGCAGATCCTGATGGACATCGCCAATCAGGAGAACGGCCTCGTAATAGGTACAGGCGACCTTTCTGAACTGGCTCTCGGCTGGTGCACCTACAACGGTGACCACATGTCGATGTACGCCGTCAACGCCTCCGTGCCGAAGACCTTGATCAAGTATCTGGTCCGCTGGGCGGCGAAGAACGTGTTCACCGATGTGGCGACCAATGGAGGAAGGTCTGCCGCCGAGATTCTAATTGACATCGCCGAAACACCTATCAGTCCGGAACTTACCCCGGCTGACTCAAAGGGACAGATCATGCAGAAGACCGAGGATCTGATCGGCCCGTATGAACTGCACGACTTCTTCATCTACAACTTCATCAGGTACGGCTATTCCCCGTCCAAGATTTTCCACCTGGCCTGCCGCGCCTTCGGTGAGGCCGAGAACGGAACGGATGTCTGCTCAGGGAAGGATGCCGTGAAGCATCCTGACGTGACCTTCGACAAGGCCACGATCCTCAAGTGGCTAAAGAAGTTCTACCGGCGCTTCTTCAGCCAGCAGTTCAAGCGCTCCTGCATGCCCGACGGCCCGAAGATCAGCCTTGTTAGCTTCTCCCCACGCGGCGACTGGCGCATGCCATCCGACGCCCAGGTCAGGCTCTGGATCTCCGAACTTGACAAGATTGTCCTCTGAACCCACGCCGCCCTCGGCGGCATCCCAAAACTAAAATCCCGTCCAACGAATCTTCTTTCATTGGCCGGGATTTTTCTTAGAGGTTGCTCATGCACAGAATACGCACTTTTCCTTAAATTAACTCTATAAGATAATGACTATTATGTGACGGTCTTGGGCTTGACTTGACTTGGCTTGGGCTTGGCTTGACTTGGCTTGACTTGGCGCATCCATAAGCACACAGATGCACTCTTGAATGCACTCAAAGGCACGTCACTGTGGCTGACCCTATCCCACAAAGAGGATGTTAGCCACACCTACCTACCTCTCAGACCTCTACAAGCCATCACTCCGTGCTCGTGGTTTATCGACAGGAATCCGTTTATGAGCTACTAGTGTTCTTTTTGCCTGACTCGTGACCGGCTCGGCCCAACTCGTACCCGATAGCCCACGACTAGCACCAACTCGTATCGAGTCGTTCGGCTGACAATCGGTCGTCGCGCGATTTACGGCGTGAATCACACCTGCAGCACCGCCCAATGCGGTCTTGATTACCTCCTTGTAGGCATTTTCCTGACCTTGAACGTGAACAGAAGGGTCCAATGTCGCTGCACAGAGCCAGAAATTCGCATCATAGCGCGGATCCGCAGGCTGCTTATGGATATGAACACCAGACACATCGGCCAGCAGTTCCTCATAAAGCTTCTGCACATGCTGATGATGCTTGATATGCGAATCGAGAACAGTCATCTGGCCGCGACCGATACCTGCACAAACATTGGACATACGATAGTTGTAGCCAATGGCCGTATGCTGATAGTAAGGATAAGCATCGCGCGCCTGCGTAGCATACCACATAATCTCATTGGCATCCTCCGCTTTGCGACAAACGAGAGCGCCACCGGCACAATCGCCTTCAAGGGCCGTCAGATACTTCGGCGGTGTGGCAGAGATCTCAAAGACGGACAACATGCGGCAGTGGATAAAGAAGACAGACCGTTACGAGCCGGCCCTGAATGAAGCCGCCAGCCAGTGGTACCTTCACAACGGTACCGAACTGGATGAATGCCGCTCCAAAAAGCCACTGGACAAAGATCCAGCCGAAAGCCTTGTCAACCAGACATACAGGTACTTCTACAGCCGTATCTGTCGTGACACATTCTTCTCCTATGATGAGCTCAACAGCAAGCTAGATGAATTGAGCGATATGTTCAACAACAAGACCCGCAAGAACAAGACATACAGCCGCAGGGAACAGTATGAACGAGAGGAAGCAGGGCGACGTACAATGGCGACCACATGTCCATGTACGCGGTGGATGCCAGCATTACGAAGACGCTTGTGCGATACATGGTGGGCCGGGCCGCAGAGAATCATTTCGAGATTGATGTGGCGGGGGCAAAAGGGGCTGTTCCGCACACGAGAATTTGGTGATGATAGTTATATTTTTGAACAAATATACTGATCAAAGTCTACTTTTGGAGGATTGCTGCCCATGCTTATCACAATACTTATAAATTCTTCGGCTTCTTCTTTTTTCAACAAGCCACGCTGAATAGCGTAAAACAGAAAATCGTTTGTGGTCAGATAAGTTATTCCATGTTTGTTACAATAATTGGTTATATCTCTGGTGTTGCTGCTGCCTACAACATCGTTGTGAAATTTGCAGTACACCATGCAGGCGCTTTCCCCTTTACCTAGATGCAACCCGTTTGTTGCCGTTAATCTGAAGTATTCCTTTTTCGCTTCTCCTGAAACATTGAATAGTTCTTCGCGAATATCTATTCCATGAGATATCTGTTTGATTAATTCAATAGTTCGTTAATTTTTCCATGGCCTAAGCGGCCCTGGCAGTAAATAAAACCA
>SAMEA104315429__coassemble_2815_pt1 | contig 6914 bp, 5 predicted proteins | sample SAMEA104315429__metabat2_low_PE_011 | metagenome-assembled genome bin SAMEA104315429 (sample SAMEA104315429) | gut metagenome | biome: Monkey gut; feature: monkey-associated habitat; material: faeces | place: China | collected 2013 | reverse complement strand
TCGTCCATCAGCCTCTGGTAGCTCATCGCCACCTCAATCGGATCGAGATCCTGCCTCTGGATGTTCTCCACGATGGCCATCTCAAGCATTCCCTGATCGTCCGCGGTGCGGATGTAGGCCGGGATGATGTCCATTCCAGCCCTCTTGCAGGCCTTGAACCTGCGCTCGCCGCTGATGATCTGATAGCGTCCGTTCTTGAGTTTGCGCACCGAGATCGGCTGGATGAGACCGAATGTCCTGATCGAATCAGCGAGTTCCTCCAGCGCCTCATTGTCGAACGCCATACGCGGCTGGTAAGGGTTCGGCTCGATCAGATCCACCGGGATGCGTAGCACGTCCCCGTAGTCCTGCTCCGGCTTGGAGCCTGCGATCTCCTTATTAATGTACCCGACCGGCTTTCTTTCCGGTCCTATTGTCTGGATGTCCCCCAAAAGGGCGCTGAGCCCTTTGCCCAGCCTGCTTTCCTGCTTATTGTTGGCGCTCATTGTACTTTTCTTTTGCAAGTCCTTTGCTTTTCTGCGTTTACCTTTCGTTCTTCTCCAACACTTCCTTGGCGAGGTTCATATAGTTGGTCGTTCCGTTGCTGACCACATCGTAAAGGATGATAGGCTTGCCGTGCGAAGGTGCCTCGCTGAGGCGTATGCTCCTCTGGATCACCGTGTTGAAAACCATGTCCTGAAAATGCTCCTTGAGTTCGTTCACAACCTGCGCATGAACTTTTGTCCTGCCGTCGAACATCGTCACGACGAACCCTTCTATGGTAAGCGAAGGATTTACTCCGCTTTGCACCAGCCGGATTGTCTGGAGCAGCTTGCCGAGTCCCTCAAGGGCGAAGAACTCCGGCTGCACTGGAATCATCACGGAATCTGATGCCGAAAGGGCGTTGATGGTGATGAGCCCAAGGGAAGGGGAGCAGTCGATGATGATGTAGTCGTAGTTGTCACGGATAGGGGCGAGCCTTCTCTTCAGGATCGTCTCCCTGTCCTCCACGTCGATCATCTCGATCTCCGCTCCGACAAGGTTGATGTGTGACGGTATCATCTGAAGGTCAGGAATCTCTGTCTGAATCAGAGCATCCTGAATGTCAATCGTGCCGATCATGACCTCGTAGATTGTCCTCTTCTCATCATTGTCCGGAGAAAAATTCAGGCCGGATGTCGTGTTCGCCTGCGGGTCAGCGTCAATGATGAGGACTTTCTTCTCAAGCACGGCCAGCGAGGCCGCGAGGTTGATGGCGGTAGTGGTCTTTCCCACTCCACCTTTCTGATTGGCTATTGCTATGACTTTTCCCATATCCTGTGTGTATATTCAAATTTCAAAGTTACGGAAAATCTCTTGAAATGACGAATAAAATCAAACCTTGCCACCGTATTTCCGGAGCGGAGCTCCTGAGGTGACATTCCGGTGCGGAGTGTAGTAACGTCCCACTTCACGCCGGATCGACATCCAGCGCGATGTGGCCTGAATATTTTTTCTCCTTCTCGAAGCGTTCCACAGCGGCCGCCAGCGTCTCCTTGTTTCTCACGAGCGACCTGTCTTTCGGCAGCAATACCCTGATCTGGCGGATGTTCTGGTTTGAAATCTTGTCGATGGCCGGGGAATATGGCCCTATGACATCCGGGCTGTTCTGAACGCCGGGAGCAAAACCGAGTCTGGCACCCAAGGCACCGCGTATAGCCTCCGCAAGCTCACGGCTCAGCAGATCCACTCTCGCCTGATTGTAATCCTTGACGATGACTCCGATGACTCTTGAATATGGCGGATAGCCGAACATCTTTCTTTCGCCGAGGAAGCGGGCCATTGTGCCGTTCCCGTCCAGTTGCCCCTCCATGCTTTGATAGACAGGGTGTTCAGGCTGGGAAGTCTGGATTACGAACAGACCCTTCTCTCCACGCCGTCCGCACCGGCCTCTGAACTGCTCCAGAAGCTGGAGCCCTCTCTCGTCCGCCCTGTAGTCTTCCTGTCCGAGAATCGAGTCGGCCTGAAGTACGGCCACAAGGGACAATCCGCTGAAGTCGAATCCCTTGGCAACCATCCTTGTGCCGATCAGTATGTCGATTTCTCCGTTGGAGAATTTCCGGATAGTGTCGGTCTCATATTTCCGGCTCTGTGCCGTGTCGCTGTCCAGACGTGCGATCCTTGCGTTAGGGAAGATATTGGCCGTTTCCTCCTCAATCTTCTGCGTGCCTGATCCCAGCGGCTTCAGATTACCGCCGCATTTAGGACACTTGCCGGTATATTCATACACCCTGCCGCAGTAGTGGCAGACGAGCCTTTCGCTTCCGTCGGCGCGCCTGTGCAGGCTCAGGCTGACGTTGCAGCAGCGGCATTTCGGAATTTCGCCGCACTCCTGGCACTGCACGATCGGGGAATATGCCCGCCTCTCCCTGAGAATCAGCACCTGCCGGTGTTCGCCGAGGCATTTGCCCATGTGCCCGATGAGTTTTCTGGAGAAACTGCCGATCATACCGTTCTTGCGCCGCTCGGCGATTGTGTTGATGATCTCGATGTCCGAGTCTGCCGCGTCGTAGAACCGTTTGTTAAGTGTGACAAGCCCGTACCGCCCGACGCTGCAATTGTAAAGCGACTCAAGCGAAGGTGTAGCCGATCCAAGAATGACATTGGCACCGAATATCTTCGCCATCATTATCGCCGTCTCGCGGCCGTTGTACCGAGGGGCAGGTGAATCCTGCTTGTAGGAGGTGTCGTGCTCCTCGTCCACTATCACCAGCCCTAAGTTTTTATGCGGCAGGAATATGGCGCTTCGGGTCCCGAGGACAACATAGCCCTTTCCCTCTGCCGGATCTCCAGCGTGCCTTAGGACGGTGGCCACCTCTCGCTTTCTGGACATTGTCTCTCCGGAATGGAACACAAGCAGTTCCGGGAATGTCTCGCTGATCCTGTCCTCCAGTTGTCTGCTGAGCGCTATCTCCGGAACCAGATAAAGCACGTTCTTTCCCATCGCGAGCGTTTCCTGCGCCAGTTTCAGGTAAATCTCCGTCTTTCCAGATCCCGTCACCCCATGCAGCAACGCCGGCTTCCCTTTCGCAAAAATCTCTTTTATCTTTGAATATGCTTCCTCCTGTGCCGCTGACAAGCTTATTTCCTTCTCTGTACCCTCGGACGTTTCGATTATGGACCCACCTATTGGCTCTTCGTCCTGATGATATGTAACAGAGTCACCATAACCGGTCACTGAGCCAGTGGTTCGACAAAGCTCACCAACCATCGAAGTGAGCTCCCTGACCAATAATCCAATCTCCCCCTCCAACATATCCTTCTCTGCCAAGTACCTTTCCCGACTCTCAGACTTCCGAGCTTTCGCGGCCAATTCCGCCTTTTTCTCCGCTCTTTCTTCCAGCCTCTTGATCTTATCCGCAATCTTTGTCCGATTCTTCTCTTCTCTTTCCACTTTGAGTGCCTCCTGACGGGCCTGCACAACTTCCTTCTCCACTTTCTGCGCTGGATAAGCCGCCTTGTAAACTTCCCCGACAGTGCACAGGTAATATTCCGCTATCTGTCTCCATAGTTCAATCTCCTCCTTGGTGACCGGTTCCAACCCTTCAGCCATGCCTAAGATCGGCTTCACCTTGTCCACAATTCCCATCTCCTCGGTCTGTTTTCCTGCGTCCGCCATGCTTACCACTCCGACATATTCCTTTCCAGCAAAGTTCACCCGCACCCGGTCTCCGACCCTAACCTGTTCTTTGTCTCTTTCGGTCACTGAGCCTGTCGAAGTGACTGAAAACAAGCCAGACGCATCCCCTGCCGATTCACTCAATTCAATTTCTTGATAATAGAACGGCTCCCACTCCAGCCGGAGCGGAAGAATCACCTGTATGAAAATCCTACCTGTCACAGCAGCGAATTTAGCCAAAAACATCCACTCAGCGAAGAAAAACGCAAATTCTTCTCAAAAAAATTTGCAGCCAAAAGAAAAATGCCTATCTTTGCAATCCCAAACGGAAATGGTGTCGTAGCTCAGATGGTAGAGCAATGGACTGAAAATCCATGTGTCGGCAGTTCGATTCTTCCCGACACCACTCCTTAGGCCGCTGATGGACATTCATCAGCGGCTTTTCCTTTTTATATGTCAGTATCAGATCTCCTCCGAGATGGGGCAGGGGCTCCCTTCGACAGACTCAGCGACCCACGAATGAGGGATCCCGTACGCACGATTATCTAACCGTGAACCTATCATGCCTATAATCAAATGATTAGATAACTGTCTTCGGTTGGTTTACGCTAAAGACGATGTACTAACTACTTGATTAGAAGTCTGTTATTCGCCACCTGCTGATTCTTAAGAGGTGATGGATAACGTGTTGATCATCAGTCATTAAAGTGTTCAGCTTTAGCGTATTTTTACCATAGGGATAATCTTAATATCTTGATTTATAGTGACTTGTCTGCCACGGTACAATTGTCACATCACATACCACCGTCTCAGTCCAATGTAGCCAGTAGCAATATAGGCAGCCAACAAAAAACTCTTTCCGGAATTTTGGTAACGTGCAAAATTCCGGAAAGAGTTTTCTGCTTGGCCCCACCTATGCTTTTTCCAGCCTACAGTCACCCGGGCCCTTGATGTTCTCGTCAAGGATGATCTCACCGACGGAGCCGTAGCGTATGAAGCCGGTGCGTGGGTTCTTGATGGATGGGACATGGCCTTTCACTGTTGCCTGGACGGAAGAATATTCAAAAGCCAGATCAGCGTCAGCGCCCATTGTGCAGTCCTCCAGTACGAGGTCGTCGCAGTAGCACAGAGGCTGGGTCTCGGTGATGTGGCAGCGGACAAGGCGGAGGTTCTTCGAGTACCAGGCAAGATATTCACCGTTGATGACGGAATCGATGACGGTGACATTCTCGGCCTCCCAGAAGGAATCTTTGGAGTTCAGCACACAGTTCCGGATCTCCACATTCTTGGCATACTGGAAACTATAGTTGCCGTTAAGCTTGACGTTGGTGAGTTTAACATTCTCGCAATGCATGAACACATAGTCGGCTCTGTCGATCACCGAATCCTCGACCACGATGTTCCTGCAGTCCCAGAACGTCTCCGTACCGCCAGGAATCTGGACGTTCTTCAGCTTGATTCCGTCCATCCTACGGAAGGTCTTCGGTGCGTCGATGATAGTGTCGTATATCTCGCAATTTCTTGAATACCATAATCCTGAGCGTGCGCCCACGGTCAGCAGGCTATCCTTGATGACGAATCCGTCACACTCCCAGAACGGATACTTGCCCTCGAACTGGCAATGTACGGCGGTGATGTTGCCGGTCTCTTTCAGCGCCGATTCCCCGGCGTGGATCTTCACATTCTCAAGATAAAGGTCGTGTCTGCAGTAGAGCGGTCTCTCTCCGCCGAATTCCTGGTTGATGATCTTTTCCATATTCTCAAGTGATCTTTAGTTTCATCCATTTCTCGCCGCGCAGTCTCCAGTAGAACAGCAATCCGCGGACATTCAGCTCGATGCACATCGCCACCCAGTAGCCGACGAGTCCCATCCGAGGTGTCAAAATCAGTGCCAGTCCGATGCGTATCACCCACATGCTTCCGAAGTTCATCACGCTCGGCACGAGGGTGTCGCCTCCGCCTACGCAGGAACCGTAGCCGGCGATCGAGAACGCATAGAGGGTCTCGGCGAACGCCTCTATTCTCAGCACCTTGGCTCCCAGCGCGATGACATCCGGATCCGAACTCAGCAGCATCATCAGATCTGTCGCGAATATGAACATCAAGGCTCCCAGCAGAGTCATAATCCCCGCGGCCATCATCATCGTGATCTGCGAGAACCGCTTGGCGACTTCCTTGCGTTTTGCCCCGAGACTCTGGCCGACAAGCGTTGTGGCGGCCTCCTCTATACCGTATCCTGGCATGTAACAGAAGCTTTCAGCGATGATTGCCAGCGAGTTGGCCGCAATGGAAATAGGCCCGAGCGGCGCCACTATGATGGTGCTCATAATGTGCGATCCCCTCATTATGATGTTCTGGAGCCACATCGGCGCAGTGATGCCCCAAGCGTTGCGCACAGTCTTGCGCTGAGGAACGAACGTGCCTTGCTCTCCTTTGATATTCAATTCCTTGGAGCGTCTGAGAATGTACCAGATCACGAATATTGAGGTGACGACCTGCGCCGCACCAGTTCCCAGAGCCGCGCCAGCCACTCCCATCTCACAAATGTAAATGAATATGTAGTTGAACACCACATCAAGGCCGCACATTCCGGTGTACATCAGGCTCGGAATCTTCATGTTGCCGCTGGCCTGTAGCATTGAATTAGCGGCCCATCCGACAGCGCCTATCGGAATGAACGCGGAATATATCAGGAAATATTCAGATGCGTCCTCATTGATTTCCGGCGTTCCGCCGAGCCAGTGGGGGAGCGCCCCACTGATGCTTACGCCTATCACTGCGAGAACCAGTCCGATGATGAAGACCGTGGTGAGTCCTTGCCTCATCACAGCTCTGGCTCCCTTGAAATCCTGCGCTCCGCAAAGGTGGGCGACCTGGACTGAGAATCCCGAGCTGGCTCCGGACTGGAATCCACCCATTATCCAGGTCGTCGTGGCGACCAGACCTATTGACGCTGATTGGTTCGCACCAAGTTGGCCGACCATTCCGGCGTCGATGTACTGCATCAGCACGGACGAGATCTGAGCGGCAATGGCGGGCAGACTTAGCAGAATCGTGAGCCGAATCTGCTGTCCGAGAGTCATCGGGAGGCCGTTCCTGACCATCCCGAGAAGTATGTCCTTCTTTCCCGATGCCATAAATTGAGGACAAAGATATCCACTTAAAATTATATGGCAAAATTCATTTTGCCATATAATATATCTTCTACCCCCTCCCCCAGACTGTCTGAAAAGTCTTGGCTAGAGTTGAAAAGTATGTACCCCACTACAGGGGCGAC
>SAMEA104315429__coassemble_2099_pt1 | contig 8663 bp, 5 predicted proteins | sample SAMEA104315429__metabat2_low_PE_011 | metagenome-assembled genome bin SAMEA104315429 (sample SAMEA104315429) | gut metagenome | biome: Monkey gut; feature: monkey-associated habitat; material: faeces | place: China | collected 2013 | reverse complement strand
GAGAGTAGGTCGCCGCCGTACTTCGGGGAGCCCCGGCATCATTACGATGCCGGGGCTCCTTTTTTTTGCGTACATGTCCCACACTCCCGTGATGCCGTCCACGGGACTCTGCACTCCACGGCGACGTGAAGGGACGGATGTGTCCCAGGCGTGTCATGTGGTACTGTCTCACATTACCAACCTAACTTTCCTTTTCCCGAATTGTACCGCAGAACCCTCTTTCGTGTACCAATCCCCCTGTTGCGTCTGTTTTGTACCATATAAGACTTTGTAAGGAACATAACTAACCTATTGCCTCCCTGCCTGTTTTTTGTACCCACGTTTACATACGCTTTCCATTGCATACATCCTCATAAATTCATTTTCAGTATGGTAGTACCATCAAGCATGGACATGTATATAAATTGTATGCAAATTATTCACTCATAAATAATTAGTGCTATGTTAAAAATTACCAAGGACGGAGTCTCCGTCATCGCTGTGCTTGACAGGCGCAGAGCAAAGAAATCAGGTGTCTTCCCGGTCAAGATCGAAGTGGTTTACAGTCGTATTCAAAAGTATTATCCAACAGGCGTGGATCTTCCCGCCTCGGAATGGAAGCGAATGTCCTATTCCAAGAGGATGCCCGACTGTCACGCCGACATCATCTCGAAATTCAATCAGATAAGCTCGGAAGTTGAAGCGTTGCTTGAAAGAGGTACTTTCTCGTTTGAAGCTTTGGAGGCAAGAATGGGTAAACCCGTTGATAAGACGTTAAACGCGGCACTTGAGTCGATGATGGCCAAATTTCACACTGAGGGACGGATAAACTCATATTACCGATGTCGTACAACCTTGAAAAACGTTGAGAGATTTGCCGGTAAGGAAATTCTGTTCAGTAAGTTATCTGTTTCATGGTTCAATGCCTTCGAGAATTTTCTCAAGAAGGAGAAGAAAGCCATAACCACGATAAGCATCTACATGAAAACCTTGCGCTGTGTGATGAACGAAGCTGCCGCCGCCGGTCTTGTCAAGGAGGCTCTGTTTCCGTTCGGCCGTGGCAAATACATCATTCCTAAGGGCAGTTCCAGAAGCCTTGCCCTCTCGTACGACCATATTCGTAAAATAGTCGCCTACAAAGGCACGACTTCCAGAGAGCGCTACCGTGACCTGTGGCTATTCTCCTACCTTTGCAACGGCATCAACTTCCGTGATATGCTGTTCCTTAAATATAAGAATATAATAGACGGGGAAATATGCTTCCTTCGTTCCAAGACGGCTCATGCCTATGGAGGCTCCAAGATCATCCGTGCTGTGATCACACCAGAGATGATGGACATCCTCCATCGCTGGGGCAATCCCTACGACGGCAACCCCGAGACCCTCCTCTTTGACTACGCCGAGGGTGCTACTGACATGCTGTCAATCTCAAATACCGTCCGAAAAGTCATAAGCATGTGCAACAACGCATTGAAGAAGATCGCTGAGGAATTGGGAATCCCTCCATTTACAACCTATTCAGCCAGACATAGTTTTGCGACAGTTCTCCTCCGTCAGGGCGTGGATCTCACATTCATTTCGGAATCTCTCGGCCACTCCAGCCTGATGGTCACCGAGCACTATCTCGGTGGCTCCGACCGTCTCGACAGAATGCGTAACGCTCGCCTCCTGACCAATTTCTGATGAATATGCTCCACCCGGCCACCGAGCCTGTCGAAGCGCCTGGCCCCGTCGAAGCGTCCGGCAGAGGGCGGCAACAACAAGGACACCTCCGGCATGCAAACCGTATGTCAGTCCACGATCCTGCTGATTGAATATGTCCGTTCCAGTAGTCTGAGTCTGTGTTTCCCGAGAGAAAACGGGTGTCACTCATAGTAATAAATATGTTTACAGACCCCCAGCGAGGGGTACTCCATAACACAACGACAAATATATGGGTTTAATTTTTCATAAACAAGATTTTTCATAAAGAAATTGCCGAAAAACCGAAAAAAAAGCATTTGTCACTATGAGTAACATGTTTAACTTTTTTTATTAACAATTATCCTTTATGAAAAAATTTTTTAGATTGGTTTCTATGTTGGCCGTAGCAGGGCTGACATTTGCGTACACCAGCTGTACGGACTACTCTGAGGACATCGATGCGAACAAGGGGCGCATCGACAACCTGGGTAACAAGCTGGCGACGGTCGAGCAGCAGATCGCGTCCCTGAAGACGGATGTGACGAGTCTGCAGACGGCCAAAGCGGAGGCGGAGAAGGCTATTTCCGCCCTCCAGACCTCGCTTAAGTCTCTTCAGGAAAAGCACGACGCGGACGTGAAGAAGCTTGACGAGGACTACAAGAAGGCTGACGATGCGTTGAAGGAGGAGATCCAGAAGAAGATCGACAAGGTTGCCGAGGACCACAAGAAGGAAGTTGACGCTGTCAATGCTCTCATCACGGCCCTCCAGGCTAAGGTGGGGGCCCTTGAGACAGAGGTCGGCAATATCAGCGAGACGATCAAGACTCTTGCCACCAAGGAGTATGTTGACGCAACCTTCGCCACGAAGAAGGCTTTGACCGCCGCGGAGGAGAAGATCGGTGGTCTCCGTGCTGACCTTACCGCAGCCGAGGGCAAAATCAAAGCTCTTGAGGACAAGGATGTCGAAATCCTTGCCAAGATTAAAGCCGCCAAGAAGGCCGCCGATGCGGCTGACTCCCTCGCCAGAAAGTCACTTGGAGACGTTGCCGCCCTTAAGACTGCTCTTGGGGTTTATGCTGACAAGGGAGTCCTTGAGGCGAAGATCGCCCTTCTTGACAAGGCTGATTCAACACTCAAGGTAGAGCTCGACACCAAGTTCAACACCGCCGATTTCCAAGGGACCTTTGATGAGGCTCTCAAAGAGGCTGTCAAGGATAAAGGTATCGTAGGCAAGAAGATTGCGGAAAAGATTAGCAGTGCGAAAGATGAACTCAGTCTTATGATCGCTAATCTCAAGACTGAGGTCAACACCAAGTTCGACCGTCTTTTCGCGATTTCCAACGAGCTTAGAAGCTTGGTCTTCATTCCTGATCTCTATGTTGACGGTGTTGAAGGAACCGAGTACACCTATGCTACGTATCTTCCTAAAAAGACTTCGCTGAAGGAGGAAACTGTTTCCGACAAGTCTTTCCCGGATCCTGCTCGTCCAGGGGCTTACCTTACGGTCTCATGCAAACTTTTGAAGAGTCAGTGGTGGGATTACACCGATGAAGTCCCATCCCAAAGACGTTACATCAACCCTACCTACGCCATCCGCTACCAGATGAACCCTTCCAACGCTGTTGTTGATGCGGAGGACATCTCATTCGTATCTGATGACAAGGAGTTCATCAAGACCAGAGCGAGCAAGTCCGCTCCTGAGGCAAGCCTTGTTGGCGCCGCTGACGGAGTCCTCAAGGTTGGTCTGACGGCCAGTGGCAAAGACATCGCAGGTGGTTCCACAGGCAACATGATCTCTGTTCTTGCTCTTCAGGCAAAGGTGAGAAAAGGCGACAAGGACACCACCATCACTTCTGACTATGCCGCTCTTTATGGCTCCAAGTTGGAATTCCTCGCCATCGCTTTCGCTGACAAGAACAACTATAAGGGTAATGCATGTACGGCGGCGGCCACTAATCCAGACCATCTTTGGGCTACCGCGAAGGATGCCTTGGAGAAGCTTCCTTCATGTCGTGTCGCTTACGATGGTAAACTTGACCTCAGCAAGATAGTAAGGACAATCATCAAGACGGACTCAAAGACAACTGCAAGAAAAGCCGATGATCATACGGTCTATGAGGATTTCATCAAGAAAGACGGTGTAAAGACTGATTTCAACATCAAGTATGAGTTTGAACTTGTTGACTATGTCGCCGGAACCAACACTACCTCTGAAAGCCAGCATGCTTATCTGAATGGTGGCGAGTTCATTCCGTGCGGTACCACCGATGGAGTACGCAACAACACCACTGACATCACCTCTGTCGGAAGACGTCCTCTTGTTCGTGTGACTGTCGTTGACACAAATAACAAAAACAAAGTCATCCTTGTTGGTTTCATCAAGATTGAGATTGTCAAGACCACTGGCTACAAGAAGACTGACAAATTCACCGACTGGACTGTTGACTTTGGCTGTGAGGATCAGGAAAATACAACTCTTTGGTCACAGATGGTTGACAATGTCATCAAGATTTCTGACCTTACCAAAGAAGAGTTCTGCAAGATGTATGAACTCCACAAGAATGCTTCAGGCGAGGCGGTTCAGTATGGTTTTGATGGTACGAACTTCGCACCGGCTACTTCTGTCTTTGGAACTGTCAGGGAAATCACTGACGCTGTTCCGGGCACAACTACGGATGTCCTCAAGTGGTCTCTTGGCACTAAGCCAATGTCTGCTATCTATCAAGGTTCTGCTGATCACACAAAGACCATTTGGGTAAGATGTATCTACAAAGGCACAACCCCTACCTCTATCTATGAAGGCATCTATGTAAGACTGGATGTCAAGGTTCTCAAGCCAGCCGCCACCGTTGGTGTTAAGCTTGACGAGTACTGGTTCAACAACAAGGCCAACGCCAAGATTAATGTCCGCGCTCCTCACTCTGTTAAACCTTGGAATCCTATCTATGCCACTTATGCATGGACTACCGACACCAAGCAGGTATGGGAAGGCAATCAGCCAAAGTTCACCGCCAAATCTGGTGAGTCCTATGCTAAATATGATCCTGCAAACTACGATGTGAAGTACTACTTTGCTCCGGTTCAGCCTAAGGTTGGTGATTATCAGCTTTATGCGGCCGCTTCTGTGGTCCCAATGGCAACTGCGGCAAATGCGAATCAGATTAAGGACAAGTATGACGCCACTAAGGACTATACTGTGAAGATAACTGATGCAATCAGTGTCATAACGACAAAGGAAGCGGAGATTGCGGCCAATTCGAATGCTGGAATCTACAGAAATAGATATTTGCTCTGTCAGGTTGGGAGCACTGTTAGTATAATCGCTATAATTGACCAGGTTACAGGTCATGTTGAGTATCAACATAATCCTATTTCTGAATCCCTTCTTAACTTGACGAAGTCTGATCCGGCTAATCAGTATCAGGATTCTAAACTCTACGCCAACATCGGTATGGCTTATTATGCCAAGGCTTGCAATCTTGTTATGCCGGTTGATGGTGAGATCAATCCTTACTACTTCTTGAGGCCGATCAACATTGATTCTGTTCAGGGTAAGTCCTATATTGATGGCGTTGACTATCATAAGGAGGAGTCAAATCTTGACGTTCTTGATCTTCTCGCCTTCAGTGATTGGAGAGGTCAGAAGTTCCTGAAAGCAGCTGATGACTTTAGCAACATCTGGTACTTTGCCTACTACAACATTAACAGAGTCAAGGTTGACATCGATAATGTGACCACCAATATGAATGAGGCGGATCCTTCTAACTTTGTCAATCTTGCGACCAAGACTAAGGACATTATGCTCTCACACTGCATAGGCAAGCATACTGATGTCGCCGCTACAGGTCTTCTGGTTGTGAGTGGTTGGTATGAGAGTGGTTCAGGTTATAGTTATTATCCTTCCAGTTCACCTTCTGCTTCAGTATATGTTCCAAACCACTTCGCTGAGTGCGAGCCTCTGGTTTGGGGCAAGACTGAGTATGAGACTCTTGTCCACAACTTCGGTTTCATCCGTTACCACAACAACAAGTCTGTTTTAAGCAAGGCATTCAAGCTTCGCATTCCTATCGCTGTCACCTACGATTGGGGTACAATCACAACGACTGTTGAAGTTGAGGTTAAACCTCTCTCCTAATCATAATCTGGTTTGAATTTGAGGCGCGTCGGAAAATCGATGCGCCTCATTTTGTCAGACATGGTATAAACATGAAAACACCTTTAAGAATATTCCTGATTGCCGCTTTGTCCAGCCTTGCCGTGGTGATGACAGTCTCTTGCCAGTCCAGCAAGTCTTCGCGTCGGACGATGACGGACGAGGAGGCTTACCTGTCATCCCTGACCGCCGTCGACACCGCCGCCTTGATCGCCAAGGCCGACAGTTGCATCACCTTGATGGTCGCTGGACAGATGGATGAGGCTTTGGCGGATGTCGGTTATGTGGACGACGCCATATTGAAACACTTGACTCCCGAGATGGTCGCCCGGACTGCCGCCACGTTCAAGAGTCTCGGGGTGTATGGCTTCGAGCGCTCCGGTTTCGAACTCTCTTCCGCGGAGGACAACATCGTCCGGTACCGCCTGAAGATCGGCGGACCTTCGGCAGACTCTGGGGCCGCCATAGCCCCGACCACCGGCTTCGCGTTCAACGCCTACCGCATCGACGGCAACTGGTACCTTTCCCTCAAGCAATAACCCATCTGTTTGTTTGAAAAATGAATATGTCCGGATAGATTATTTCTAATATCCGGACATTTTTTATTCACCGACACTTTCTCGAACACTAACTTCCCCTAAGGCCGCTGAACCAGTCGGTCGCAGAGTCTGTCGAAGCGCGGTTTCGTACGGTCGCAGAGTCTGTCGAAGCGATCTAAAGAGCGGTCAACTATCCCGTCGCCACTTTCCAGGAGTCAATAGTCCGGGTCTTAGTGGAGATATTCACACCAACTTTGGCAATCTCCAGCCCGTCTTCCACTTTGTAGGGGATGAGGTAGCCTTTGTCGTCGATCTGCCTGAGGGCGGCATCCGCCGAGCCGTCCACCTTGAACTCGAAGACGTGGATCCGGTCTTGCGTCCTGCAGACGGCGTCCGCCCGGCCGATGGCCGACTTGACTTCACTCTGAATATAATACCCCAGCAGCGAGAAGATCAGGTAGATGATGGTCTGGTAGTGCTTCTCCGTCTTGTTTTCCAAGTCATTCGGAATGCCGTCAAGGACACCAAGAGTGAGTCTCATTATCTTGAACTCAATCTTGATTATCTGGTTGACAAGACTAAGAAATATGATGGAACAATCATCGTTAAGGGCAATCTCTCTGGCGCTAACTCCGAATATACCTCTGAGGTTCAGGAGCACTTTGTCAATTACCTTAAGGATGTGAAACTCCCTAAGAGCCATACTTAAGGGCATTATCCGCAAAGAATGCCAATCATTTACAAACCACGGACACGCTAAAACGCCACCGACGGTATTCAATCCACTATCACTGTGGCTGACCCTCCCTCGGGATATGGGGGTCAGCCACACACAATGGCCTTCCAGCATTACCAGAGCCATTCTTGCGTGCCTGTGGTTTGCACAGGGTTTGCACAAGGCTCAAAAAAACAAAACGGCAGAGCCGTTCTATAATGTTCAGGGTGATTCGATGAATTCAATTTTATCGATTGACGCAACTTATTTTCTCAACATTGAGCCCACTTGAAAAAGTACCATTCGCCACTTTTTACCCTCCCCCAGACTGTCCGAAAAGTCCTTGCAAGACTGAAATTGTTCGTATCCCCATACACGACCTAAAACGAATTCTTGATTCTCGCGAAGGAATGTTTAACTTTTAAGACAGCCTCCCGCAGACTGTCTGAAAAGTCCCGGCGAGAGCTGAAAAGTCTGTACCCCTATACAGGGGCGGCAACGAATTCTCAATCCTCACTGGGGGTACTTTTACTTTTAAGACAGTCTCCCCCGTTGGAAGTACCTGTGTGGCACATATTTTTCCAAAAAAAGACTTTTTCAAGTGGACTCAACATTACTTAAGACTATCGCTTCTGCTGATGTAGCTAACATCGCAAACCTTAAGAATCAGAGAGAAGAATGAACTGTTTTCACGCGGTTCACTTTCCGCAACCTTAACGAGTCGCTTTGCTCCATTCGTATCGAATAGCACTCTATCCGGGCGGACATTTCCGCTATGAGATTGATGACCTTTGAGGAGACTGTAAAGGGTGGAGTGTACATTGTTCCCGTGTTATTCCGCCGTCTATTATCCGGCCGAATGTCGCCGACTGACGGGAAGCACGATTTTTCGAGCTTAATTATCACGAAAACACCGATTAAAACGCCACGAAAACACCGATTAAAAGGGCAAATATTTGATATATTTTGCAGATTAGAAAAAATGTCGTAATTTAGCATCGCTAATTGTGCAAATTTATATTCAATAATATTATGAAACGTATTTTCGCTATTCTTGCAAGCGCAGCGCTTGTTGCTTCTCTGTCCGTAGCGAACGCACAGAAGAAGGACTTTGACCCTTATTGGTTTATGCAGATTCAGGGAGGTGCCGCCCACACTGTCGGTGAGACTTCGTTCGGCGACCTCATCTCTCCTTCCGCCGCTCTTTCATTCGGCTACCAGTTCTCTCCTGTTTTCGGAGCCAGACTCAATGTCAACGGTTGGCAGGCTAAGGGTGCGGTGAACGGACCTACCACTGTTTACAAGTTCAACTACGTCGAGGGAGCCGCCGATCTCATGATTGATGTGGCTTCTATTTTCGCTGGCTACAAGTTCGACAGAACCCTCAATCCATACATCTTCGGAGGTGTCGGTGTAAACTACGCTTTCAACAACGACGACGCTGTCGCTGTAAAGGACAAGTTTGTTGACGGTTACCTTTGGAATGACAGCAAGGTTTCTCCTGCTTTCAGAACAGGTGCCGGCCTCAACATCCGTCTCACCGACGTCATCGCTCCCAACCTTGAGGGTAACTGCAGCTTCCTTGACGACCACT
>SAMEA104315429__coassemble_1837_pt1 | contig 9726 bp, 7 predicted proteins | sample SAMEA104315429__metabat2_low_PE_011 | metagenome-assembled genome bin SAMEA104315429 (sample SAMEA104315429) | gut metagenome | biome: Monkey gut; feature: monkey-associated habitat; material: faeces | place: China | collected 2013 | reverse complement strand
GCTGACAGGGATTGCCCATGCGCACCACAAGGGCGGGATTCCGCCCAAATGCCGCTCGTGGAGTGACGTTTGAGACACCACGGGCGAGTCTCTCACAGATTCACGCCCGGGGAGTCACGTTTTGGTGACGGAGAAAGCAAGGACGGCTGACAGGGATTGCCCATGCGCACCCCAAGGGCGGGATTCCGCCCAAATGCCGCTCGTGGAGTAACGTTTGAGACACTCCGGGCGAGTCTCTCACAGATTCACGCCCGGAGAGTCACGTTTTGGTGACGGAGAAAGCAAGGGCGGCTGACAGGGATTGCCCATGCGCACCACAAGGGCGGGATTCCGCCCAAATGCCGCCTGGGTACTTTGTCCGGGGATTCGACGGATCGGGAAGAAATCTGGTCGGAGTCTCGGTAGGGGTTCTTCATTGATGCGCATTGTTTTCCGCATTGGTCTTCTTACAAGAGCTGTCATAACGACAAAGCGGTCATAAGAAAAAGAGATTCCCACATTTTGGTAACGTGCAAAATGTGGGAATCTCTTTTCTTTGGCCGCCTAAGCACGAAGTCGCTTTGGTACTTCTACAAGTTCAGAGGCGATTGTCCGCTCAGTGGTAATCGCCAATGCTCAAAACACATCAGGGGCCAGCAAGGTGGCTTTGAGGAATGGCACTGTCATCGAAGGAACGGTGACGATGCAAGGTGACGACATTATCGTCACTACGGCAAACGGAATATGTTCTTTTATTCGCGTTCCGAGATTTCAAGCATAACCGCACCGAGAGATTCTAATGTATCAAGAGTGGAATCATCATCTCCATCTTTGTCTTTCAGGGAATATAAAAGAGCGGCAAAGGCAGAGTGGAGAGATGTGAAAACAACTGAGTTTTGGGGAGACAATACCACTTCTATGGACTACTATCATGGATACAGAACGAGAAAAAGACTTAGCACGATTTTCTGCTGTTCCGGAGCGGCAGTGACTTTTGCCGGAATTATATTTCCTCTAAAAAACTGTTTCTTTCTTATGTGACGGGCGTAATAATCGCAGATTTTTATGTAAGTTTGCCATTGATTACGAGGCCGAAATCGAAGAACTCTTTCTTTCGCTCGCTCCAGGAAGTGCTTTACTGATCGCCGGCTGCGTACTGACGGCTCCTGCGAAGGCCAAACTCAGGCGCAGTTACGATTATTATGACAACTGCGGAAAGAGCCATGCCATCAACATTTCCACCACACCTGATGGGAGGAGTTTTACCTACAGGAACAACAATTCGTTGGAGTTCGCTAGTGTTGACATATCTTATAACTTTGACAGTATTGATGTGGATGCGGACGACGCGGATGACGGCAACGTCGGAAAGCCAAGGCTTCATAGGAAATCAGTCGCGACAGGGAAGTCGGATGTTGACACCAACATTCCTTCATCCGGGATTGTCAACGACAAGACATTTGCCGTGATCGTCGCGAATGAGAAGTACCAGTCAGTCACTGAAGTGGATTACGCCGAGAATGATGGGAACATGTTCAGAGAATACTGCCATAAGACTCTTGGTGTTCGGAGAAGAACATCCATTTTGTGCCCAACGCCACACTTGTGAATATGTGGGCTCAAGTAGATTGGCTTGAGAGCATCGCGAAAGCTTATGACGGGGATGCAAGCCTGATTTTCTATTATGCCGGGCATGGGATACCGGACGAGGGGACAAGAGACGCATATCTTTTGCCAGTCGATGGCAGTGGCTCCAATGTCAAGACAGGTTACAAATTAAGTGAACTCTATTCAAGTCTTTCAAAGTTCCCGACGAGACAGACGATCGTCCTTTTGGACGCATGTTTTTCAGGAGCCGAACGAACAGGGAGCATGCTTGTCGCGGCACGCTGTGTGGCGCTTAAGTCTAAAAAGGAAGTTCCAAAAGGAAATCTCATCGTCTTTTCAGCCGCTTCCGGAGACGAGACATCTTACCAGTATACTGATAAAGGTCATGGTTTGTTCACGTATTTTCTTCTGAAGAAGTTAAAAGAGACAAAAGGCGATGTTTCCCTTGGAGATCTGGCAGCATATGTTCAGGAACAGGTGTACCGCCACTCTGTCATCGAGAATTCAAAAAGCCAGACTCCGACTGTAATCCCGTCAAGCGAGCTTTCCGGAGACTGGGCAGCACTGCGCCTCACACAAAGTGTGGAGGATAATTAAAAGCCAGACTCCGACTGTAATCCCGCCAAGCGAGCTTTCCGGAGACTGGGCAGCACTGCGCCTCACACAAAGTGTGGAGGATAATTAATTGATGTTAAGGACATAAGGCCGCTCTCCTCCACACGCAAACGGTGATGAGGAGTTCCCAAGATTTCGCTGATTGACAACATGTTGGACTCCACATAGTTCCGTGCGGCACCACTGCGACATCGCGGACAGAAGAAAAGTCATTCCCGAATTTTTGTAACGTGAAAAATTCGGGAATGACTTTTCTTTGGCCGCCTCCGCACAAGGTCGCTTCGACAAGGGCTGTAACCGCAACCTACTCCCCGCGGTCAAGTTCGCGGCGGATGTCTTTCTCTTTGATGGTGGCGCGCTTGTCGTAGATTTTCTTTCCTTTGGCGAGGGCGATGACGAGTTTGGCGAGGCCGTTGTCGTTGATGAAAAGCTTGGTGGCCACGATTGTGAGGCCTTTCTCCTTGACGGCCTGACGCAGGTGACGAAGCTCACGCTTGGTCAGCAGGAGCTTGCGGTCACGCATCGGCTCGTGCTGACCCCAGGAGCCCCAGAAGTACTGGGCGACGTTCATACCCTTGACAAACAACTCGTTGCCAACGAAATAACAGAACGAATCAACCAACGAGGCCTTGCCCATACGGATTGACTTGATCTCCGTGCTGACCAAGGATATTCCCGCCACATAGGTTTCAAGGAACTCGTAGTCGAACGAGGCACGGCGGTTGCGTATCTCTACCTTATGCTCTTTCTGCTTTGGCATATTCACAAATTCATTTTCAATCAATCAGCACCGCAACGACAAGTCTCATCCATTCATCTTCCGGCACGCAGCGAAGCGGTGATTATGTTCATAGGCCACAAAGATAATCACTTTTCTTGGTGTTGCGGCCAAAAATGCTTAAGTTTGTCAATTACAGCCATTCCGGGCGAATGGCTTAGGAACATGAAAATAATAAGTTGCTTCGGATTAAGAGAAGATTTTCGAGGATGGATTTCTTTTGGAAGAAGGAGTTAGACTCATCCTCATCTGAAGCCATCGTGCGATTCTCGAGGATGAATCTTTCTTTTCGAAGAAGGAGTGTGCCGGTGGCACATGACTGATGAAAAAAGAGATCTTGACCGAAAAGATTCCTTAAGATGATGCAGGTTATTTTTTGAAGGTTACTTAGTAAGCGGGAAAGAACTGATTGCCGCAGGTTTGACGATTATTAAATATTCAATATCATGAAAAGACGACTTATCCTGGCGGCGACGGCCGTCATCGCGATGTTCCTTGCGGGATCGTGCGCGAAGTACAAGTACGAGACGGTCAAGGGAGATCCTTTAAACACAAAGATCTACACCCTTGACAACGGGTTGAAGGTCTACATGACCGTCAACAAGGAGACTCCGCGCGTGCAGACCTACATCGCCGTGAAAGTCGGCAGCAAGAACGACCCTAAGGAGACGACCGGACTCGCCCACTACCTTGAGCACCTGATGTTCAAGGGCACGGAGAGTTTCGGCACCTCCGACTATGCGGCCGAGAAGCCTCTGCTCGACTCCATCAAGACCCTCTTCGAGGTCTACAGGACAAAGACAGACCCCGAGGAGCGCAAGGCACTCTACCACCGGATCGACTCCATCAGCTACGAGGCGTCGAAGATCGCGATCCCTAATGAATATGACAAACTGATGGCCGTCATCGGCGCCGAAGGCACCAACGCCTTTACCTCCAACGACATGACAGTCTATCAGGAGGACATACCATCCAACGAGATCGACAACTGGGCGAAGATCGAGGCCGACAGGTTCATGCATCCGGTGATCCGGGGATTCCACACCGAGCTGGAGGCCGTCTATGAGGAGAAGAACATGAGCCTCACGCAGGACAACCGCAAGGCTATGGAAGCAATTGACCTCGCCCTCTTCCCACACCACCCTTACGGACTTCAGACCACCCTCGGCACCCAGGAGCACCTGAAGAACCCGTCGATCATCAACATCGAGAACTACAGGGCCAACTTCTACGTGCCTAACAACGTGGCCATCTGCGTGTCCGGAGACTTCGACCCGGACACATTCGTCGCCACGATCGAGAAATATTTCGGGGAATGGAAGCCGAATCCTGACATCAAGTACCTTGAATATGAGCCTGAGCAGGCCATCACCGCTCCTGTCCAGAAAGACGTTTACGGACTCGACGCCGAGTTCGTGATGATGGGCTGGAGAGTTCCGGGATCCAACGACTTCCTCAGAAGCGAGGTCGGCGACATTGTCGGTGACATCCTTTACAACGGGCAGGCAGGCCTCGCCGACCTGAACCTGATCCAGGCGCAGAAAGTAAACGGATTCTACGGATTCAACTACACACGTCCGGACTACGGAGAGTTCCTCCTCGTGGGCTATCCTCGTGAGGGACAAACCCTTGACGAAGTGCGCGATCTCATGCTTGAGCAGGTGGCAAAACTCCGCGGCGGAGACTTCGACGAAAGCCTCATCCAATCCACCATCAACAACTACAAGCTCTCCAACATGCGTCAGCTTGAGAACAACGAGGACAGGGCGATGAGTTTCGTGGAGTCATTCATCAACGGCAACGACTGGAAGAATGACGCACTCCAGATGCAGAGGCTTGAGAAAGTCACCAAGCAGCAGATTGTGGACTGGGCCAACGAGTACCTCGGAGCGAACAGCTATGTGGCTGTCTACAAGCGCATCGGAGAGGACAAGGACATCGAGAAGATCGCCGCCCCGGCCATCACCCCGATCGAGACCAACCGTGACAAGCAGAGCGAGTTCCTGACCGAGATCCAGAACACCGAGGTCACCCCTATCGAGCCGGTGTTCGTGGACTTCTCCAAGGACATGTCAAAGGGCAGTGTGGCCGAAGGCATCGGACTTCTCTACAAGAAGAACGAGACCAACGACATCACGACCCTGACATGCGTGTTCGACCGCGGAGTCCAAAGCGATCCTCGTCTTGATCTGGCGTTCGATTACCTGAGCTACCTCGGCACCACAACCAGAACCGCCGAGCAGATCAAGAAAGAGATGTACGAACTTGCCTGCTCGCAGAGACTTTCCTGCGGCTCGACCCAGTCTAACATAGGCGTGAGCGGACTTGACGAGAATGTCGGCAAGGCCATGGACATCGTGGAGGATCTGATCTTCAACGCGCAGCCTGACACTGTGATACTTGCCGGACTGAAGTCGGACATATTCAAAAACCGCTCTGACAGCAAGTTGAGCCAAAGGGCATGCTTCAGCGCACTCCAGAAATACATCTTCTACGGTCCTGAATTCATCAGGAAGACCACGCTCACCAACGAACAGATCGCCGCCCTGACATCCGAAGAGCTCCTTCAGGCAGTCAGAGACTTGTATGCCAAGAAGCATGACGTTCTTTACTACGGGCCTTCAGACGAGACTGTAGCCAAGAAGATGATAGCGGAGCACCACAAGATAAGTGAGAATCCGGAGCCTCTTGAGAGAATCCACCCTCAGGCAAGGCAGGTGGCTTCCAGCGAGGTCTTCATCGCCCCTTACGACGCCAACCAGTTCTACTACCTGCAACATTCTGACAGAGGGGAGAAGTTCAACGTCGCGAACGATCCTGAGATAAGGATGTACAACACCTATTTCGGAAGCGGGATGGGAGCGATCGTCTTCCAGGAGATGCGTGAGGCCAGAGGCCTTGCATATTCAGCGGCGGCATTCCTCAGAGACCTTGGCTACAAGGACTGCGACTACATGTTCTACGCTTTCATCGCCTCGCAGAATGACAAGGCGAAGGAGGCCGTGGAGGCATTCGACAGCATCATCAACGACATGCCTGAGTCCGGGAAAGCCTTCGAAGTTGCCAAGACTTCCTTGCTGACAGGCATCCGCACAAACAGGACAACCGGCATCAACGTTCTTTACAAATATCTTGATCTTCAGGACTATGGCCTCACCGAAGACCGCGAGAAGGCCGTGTTCGAAAAGGTACAGAACATGACACTCGCCGACGTCAAGGCATTCCAGGAGAAATGGATCAAGGGACGCAAATACGTCTATGGATTTCTCGGCAAGAAGGAAGGATTCGACATGGACTTCGTCGGCTCGCTCGGTCCTGTCACCGAACTCACGCTTGAGGAAATCTTTGGCTACTAACGGATGAGCAGAAACCCACAGAACAAGCTGCGGGAGGCAATCCCCATCCCTCCCCCGGCTCCACTGCCTGAACCAGAAGACATTGACTTCGGGAGCATATTCAATGAATATGCCTCCGGAGCCATTGATCTGATCGTAGTGCTCGGGCCTACGGCCTCCGGTAAAACCCGCTACGCAGTGGAGTTGGCGCACAAATGCGGCAACGGAGAAATCCTGTCAGCCGATTCCAGACAGGTCTATCGCGGAATGGACATCGGGACCGGGAAGGACTTGGATGAATATGGCGATGTACCCTACCACCTGATAGACATCGTGCCCGCCGGGACGCGATTCGACCTCTACCAGTGGCAGCAAGCTTTTGAATATGCCTACAAAGACATCCGTGAAAGAGGCAAGACTCCGATCCTGTGCGGCGGCACAGGACTTTACATCCAGGCCGCGACATGCGGCTACACTCTGCCCCAGGTTCCGCCTGACGAGAAGTTAAGGGAAGAGCTTGAACAGTACGACACGGAGATCCTGATCGCTAAGTTGAGCGGCTACGGACCGCTGCCGGACGAAGGAGTCCTGCAATCCAAAAGACGGATAATCAGGGCTTTGGAAGTGGCGATGTACGAACGTGAGCATCCGGTGAAACGAACCGGATTCATGCCGAAGAACCCGTATTACATCGGGACACTGGTCAGCCGTGAAGAGAGGGTCGCAAGAATTGACAGACGGCTTGACGAAAGGTTGGCCGGAGGGATGATCGAGGAGGTCAAAGGTCTTCTGGACAACGGGATACGAGCCGAAGACCTTGTCTATTACGGACTTGAGTATAAATTCGTCACACAGTACGTTCTTGGCGTCCTGACTTTCGAAGAAATGCACACTCTTTTGGCCAACGCCATCCACCAGTTCGCCAAACGGCAGATGACCTGGTTCAGAGGTATGGAGAAAGATGGTATTCATATCCATTGGACGAAAGTGTAAAAATTTCACATCTCCACCAATAATCCAACCCCCAAATATTCAATAAATTCTATGCTTAAAGTAGCTATTATCATGGGCTCCACGAGTGACTACGATGTCATGTCCGGAGCTGAGCAGATTCTTTCCGACTTCGGGATCGAGTTTGAGAAAAGGGTGATCAGTGCCCACAGGACTCCTGAGCTGATGTTTGAGTACACCAAAGGACTCAAGGGACGTGGATTCGGAGTGGTCATCGCCGGAGCCGGCGGAGCGGCGCACCTTGCAGGTGTGGCGGCAGGACTCACAACGCTGCCGGTTATAGCCGTGCCGATGCAGACCAAGGCTCTCGGCGGACTGGACTCACTTTTGTCGATGGTACAGATGCCGACAGGAATACCTGTGGCCACTGTCGCTATCGGCGGAGCCAAGAATGCAGCAATACTTGCGGCAGAGATTCTCGCCCTCCAAGACACTGCTGTCTCCGAAAAGCTGGACACCTACCGCAAGGCTCAAGCTGAAAAAATCTATAACACTACGATCTAGAACGACGCCTGCGTCGATTCTCCGCCGAAACGGCCTCCAAGCACAAGTTTGACATTGAGCATGGAGGTCTTTTCTTCTTTCGTAGCATTGCCCTCGATCATCTTCTGAAGGAGTTCAAATGACTTGAAAGCGATCTCGGAAAGCGGCTGGATGATGTGAGGCACCACCGGTTTGTTCAGCTCATAGACATCGCTCTCGTCGAAGCATACGAACGAGAAATCCTTTTGCATACTCAAACCAAGGACGTTCAGAGCGTTGAAACCGTACATTGCTATCCTCTTGGTAGGAAGGATGAACGCCTCGGTCCCTCGTTTCGCCGCCCCACGGAACACCTCGATGACATCCTTTTTAGCAGCCTCGGTGTCATATTCAATCTTGTGAAGCCTTATGTCGTCTTTCAATCCGGCCTCCTCCATCGCCATGGCGTAGCCGGACTCCCTGTCGGTCAGGCTGGTCACTCCGGATTTGTATGAAATCATCTCGATTTTGCCGAATCCCTGATGGAGCAGGTATTTGGCCGCCATCTTTCCGGCGTCAACGTTATCGACAAGTACACGCCCGAATTCTTCTCCCGGAATGTTCCTGTCAATCAAGACTGTAGGGATGCCGATGCTGATGGCTCTCGCCAACGCGGCCTCCGCCCCAAGGCAAGGAGCCACTATAAGGCCTTCCACATTGTAGCCCACCATGGTCTCGACCAGATGAGCCAGCTTCTGCGGATTCTCCTCAGAGCTCGCGAAGATCACCGTGAACCCGTCCTTGTAGGCGATGTTCTCGATGTTCCTGCAGATCTCGGCGAAGAAAGGATTGGCAATGTCCGAAACAATCACAGCGATCGAATGCGACCTTCCGCTTCTAAGCGAGGCGGCGGCATTGTTACGTCTGTAGCCAAGTCTTTTGGCTACCTGAAGGACCCTTTCAGCGGTGTCAGGGTTGACCGGGCAGTCCAACCTGCCATCCTTCCCCATTTTCGCATTCATCACGAAAGAAACCAGGGTGACTGACACCCCGGCTTCTCTCGCCACATCTCTAATGGTTACTTTTTTCATTCGTTTGATATTCTGTTGTAAGTCCGTTCACGCTATCCGTGGATCATGACAATCAGTCCCGCCATCACGATTGAGACCATGCTCATGAGTTTGATGAGGATGTTCAATGATGGGCCGGAGGTGTCCTTGAAAGGATCACCGACCGTGTCACCGACAACGGTAGCATGATGATTTACAGAGTTCTTTCCTCCAAAATGGCCGTCCTCGACGTACTTCTTGGCATTGTCCCAGGCTCCACCTGAATTCGCGAGGAAGATCGCAAGGATGAATCCCGCGCCAAGTCCGCCGATAAGAAGACCCATGACACCTGCCTCTCCAAGAATGATACCAACAAGGACCGGAACAATGATCGCAGTGAGTGAAGGGACGATCATCTCATGCTGCGCAGCCTTTGTTGAAATCTCCACACAGCGCTTGTAGTCAGGGCGTTGCTTACCTTCAAGGATGCCCTTGATCTCCCTGAACTGACGGCGCACCTCAACAACCATTTTCTGTGCGGCGCGCCCTACGGCGTTCATTGTCATCCCGCAGAAGAGGAATGCCATCATGGCGCCCACAAAGACTCCAGCGAGGACACGCGGGTTCATCAGGTTGACCTGATAGTAGCTGACAATCTCAGGAATCGTGGCCTCTGTCACATTGACAATCTTGCCTCCAACCTCAAGAAGGAGGACACCAGCATGCTGAAGGCCGATCTTGATTTCTTCAATGTAAGAAGCGAGGAGGGCGAGAGCCGTGAGGGCAGCGGAGCCGATGGCGAAGCCCTTGCCGGTGGCGGCGGTGGTGTTGCCCAGGGAGTCCAGGGCGTCGGTGCGGTCGCGCACCTCCTCGGGCAGGCCGGACATCT
>SAMEA104315429__coassemble_1713_pt1 | contig 10203 bp, 6 predicted proteins | sample SAMEA104315429__metabat2_low_PE_011 | metagenome-assembled genome bin SAMEA104315429 (sample SAMEA104315429) | gut metagenome | biome: Monkey gut; feature: monkey-associated habitat; material: faeces | place: China | collected 2013 | reverse complement strand
CCTCGCCGCCGAAGTGGAGAAGGCGCTTTATGAATATGCCATCGTGGATCACCCTAAGTACGGCAAGATCTTCGCCTTTGAGGTGGATGGTTTCGGCAACAGGCTTCTGATGGACGACTCCAACGTTCCGAGCCTCCTGTCAATGGCCTATCTCGGAGACATTGATGTGAACGACCCGATCTACCAGAACACCCGCAGGTTTGTCTGGAGCGATGACAATCCATATTTCTTCAAAGGCAAGGCCGGCGAGGGAATCGGCGGCCCGCACATCGGCTACGACTACATCTGGCCTATGAGCATCATGATGAAGGCATTCACGTCCCAGGATGACAAGGAGATCAAATGGTGCGTGGAGACCCTGATGAAGACCGACGCCGGCACCGGCTTCATGCACGAATCCTTCTATAAGGACGACGCAAGCAAGTTCACCCGCGCCTGGTTCGCCTGGCAGAACACCCTCTTCGGCGAGCTGATCATCCACCTGATAGACACCGGCAGACTCGACCTCCTCAACTCCATCAAGGTCAAGTAGATAATCCGCCACAGACGCAGGGCAGCAAACTGATGCGCTAAAGTTTCTCCAGCGAAAGCCATGACAAACGAGAGACCTAAAGTGTCCCCGGCAGCAAACCGATGCGCTAAAGTTTCTCCACCGGAAGGAGTCATCGAGAAAAACAGAGGCAAAATCTACATTCTTGACCCGCTGTCCGATCTTTGGTTGAAACGGGAATATGGTTTATGATCTAATTTACACCGCGAACGATGAGTTTGGCACGGAAATGGTATATTTGTCAATCGACATAAATATTTTTACTCATAAACCAAAAACTGACTCAATAGTTATTTCATAAGTATTGAATAAGATAAGCCGAAGCCGGGTGAGAACCTCGCTTCGGTTTTTGTTTTTAGTAACATGAAAAAAATAAGTTGCCTCAGATTAAGAGAAGATTTTCGAGGATAGATCTATTTTCGAAGAAGGAGTGTGCCGGTGGCACATGACTGATGAGAAAAGAGATCTAGACCGAAAAGATTCCTTAAGATGATGCAGGTTATCTTTTGAAGGTTACTTAACTTGGCATCATGACGAATCATGACGCAAAAAGGGATGCCGCGAAGCGGCATCCCCTCATAAACTTATGCTATTCTAAATAATTACTCAGAAATAACAACTTCGAATTCGATCTCCTTAGCATGATCCTCAACACCACTCTTGTAGCCATCATAGTTGAACTTGTGGCTGAGTTTAGCCTTAACCTTGATGGTAACTGGCTGAACCTGATGAGCAGCATCCTTCTTGTAAAGGATAGTACCGGCGGCAGCATCGTAAACGAGCTTGCTTGGAGGGAATGTAGCAGTAACGTCCTCTGTGCCTACGAAAATCTTTATTGCAGGATCGTAAGTGATGTCAAGATCGTAAGCTACATCTGCGTTCCATTTCCACATAGCAGCCTTGGTAGAGGCAGCCTGATCAACACAATTGACAGCAGGTGAAAGAATCGTGGAAACAGTTGTTGTGCTCCAAAGGTTAACATTTACATCCTGATAAGGAAGACGCTTAACCTGAATATCACCGATCGAGAATACTTTTATAGGATCCTCAATGAGCAACTTGACAGGAAGCTCGTTAACCAACAGGCCATTGCACTTAAGAGTGGCCATAACGGTCATGTCGCGTGCTGTATAGTCACCCCAGACAATTTGACGCTCTGCAAGGCTACCATCAGCCTGAATGTCAGCGGCTCCATTGAGCGCAGCAGGGATTGTAGGGATGTTCTTGTAACCCTTATTTACCCATTCAGTAGTAGGCTTAGGCGCAACATAAGAGAATGTTATGTTCAAGTATGAATTGACACTTGAGTTGCAATTGCCAACACCGAAGTACTTGCTGAGGTCATCAGTGTTGATGACATACTTCTCAGGAGTACCATCTTTCTTACCCTTGAGTGTAGCGTAAGCGGCTCCACTCGCATCAAAGGCGACAAGATCCTTGTGATAGATAAGTTTATATTCAGGAGTCTTAAGACCTGCGTCGCAGCTGAAAGAATAACTTACACCATACCATGTGTCAACCTTAGTAACAAAAACAAAGGTATCATTATAAGAAATAAGATCAGCAGCACCAAGAGCTATATGAGGACCATGAGCAGTGCTGAGAATCTTGAGCAGAGAGGCCGTACAATCAACATACCCTGATGGTCTCTTGTTGCGATAAGCAGTTACCTTGGTCTCTGTACCAGCCTTGAAGTCTGTCTTGAACTCCGCGAGATCCTTGAAGAGAGGCTTAACACCAGGCTGATTGTAAACAGCATCAATAGTAATTTCTTCTGCCTTGGCAAGAGGCTTTGCAAGCGCGTGAATTGTTGACACCGGAGTATAGTCAATAGTCTGACGATCGAGCACTACCTGTGTAGGCGCTGGACGAGAACCAAGTGTAAGGGTGAATGTCACGTCAACATCTGTGAAAGTAGGATCGTTGGCATACACGTTGTGGAACTCATACTTATTTTCCTTACCAGCCTTGCCAAACTCGTAACCGGTAACTTCAACACGTGCAATGTGAGCCTTAATGATAGCAACCGGGTCAACAACAAGAGCAAGAGGAGAACCAGCCGGAACAAGAACGCCATTGAGCTTATGCTCTGTAGTAGGTGTAACACCGGTTACAACATCCTCAATCTTAAGGTCATTATACTTCTCTTCGTCATCGATGGTAACTAAGAGTTCCTTGAACTTATTGTGAAAATTCTTGTCGATAGGCTTGTCGTAAGCGGTAGAAGCGGTCTTGGCAGAAGAGAGCTTAACCGCGTTAGCGTATGACCACTCAACCTGAGCAGGCTCAATCTGCATAACGAACCTTCTTCTAACAATCTTATAAGAAATAGTCTGATCGAAGAACTTGGCTCCAAGAACAGTAGCCTCAACCTTATTCATACAAACTGAACCAACAGCTTTCGCAAGATTAGCCTTGACATTTTCTCCAACCATTTCAGTGTTGAAATCAGCAAGAGACTTAGCTTTGCCCGTAGCAGCGTAAACGAAGAAGTCCTTTCTATCACTAGCAGGGGCAAAAGAAGCTGTATTCTTAATAGAAGGAGTGATGTTCTTCACATCAACGAAGAAAACTTTAGCGGCTTCCTCAAGGCTGAGCCACTTAGTACCAACCATAACGGCGAACTCGTAGCCATCGAATGGGTTCCAAGTGGCCGGAGCGTCTGACCACTGCTTTTCAGTGGAAAGTACGGATGCGGCAATAGGGGTCTGGCTGGAAAGCTTGACGATACCGAACTTGCCGGTAAGGTCACTGTCAGGGCAGTACTTGGCACCTACGAAAGCGGACTCGACATAATTGCCGGTCTCAACTTCCTTACCATCAACTGTCGTCTTGGTGTCTTCCTTAACACGCAGAGAGATGGCGAACTGAACCTTGTCCTTAGTAGCGAGGTCAAAGTTAACGTCCCTACCGAACTTGACTGAAACATTCACACGGCCATTGTCCTGAGCGTCGAAAGCAACGATCTCACCCTCAACAGCGGCATTGGCACGGGTGTCAACAGCGACAGCGACAACAGAAACGTCCTCCTTCTTGATGCTCTTGGCGAGCTTGGCAGGATAAATCTCGAATGTAGCGTCAACAATCTTCTCCTTCGCCGCACCGGAAGCAAGAGTAGTACCGATATGGTAGTAGTGGAGAGTAGCGTTCATGTCGTCGTACTCAGGGACGAACACGATGCTCTGGATGCGGTTCAGAACGATACCGAGAACACCATTGATCTTGGTGTCAAGATTAGAGATCTTGGTTTCAAGAGCCGTTACAGCAGGATTGAGAGCAGCATAGATGGCTTTGTAAACTTCACCATCCTTCTTGCAGGAAATCTCGATGGCAGTCTTGAAAGCCGTATCAAACTCGCCCTGGAAATACTTGTCAAACTCAGCCTTGAAGCCATCAATGTTGAGTTTCTTTGCAACTTCTGCATCAACAGCCTCAAACTTGGTCTTGATAGCACCTGCACTGGTGTAACCCTCAAGTGCCTTCTGGAGAACGTCCACATCGGTGCGGAGGACACCTACTTTCTGGCTTGCGTCATCAGCGGTGGCCTTTACATCATCAATCTTGCTTATGATCTCAGAGATCTTAAGTTCAGAGTCATACTTGGCGGCAAGAGGATTAAGCTTGCCCTCGATAACATCAAGACGGCCAGTGATCTCACCAATCGTCTTTTTGTAATCAGCGACCTTCACATAACCTTTAAGGGTCTCTTCGAAATCCGTCTTCTTAACGTAGTTAGGAAGATCATTCTCAATGGCGGTAACCCTTCCGGCCAAAGCCGTGGCGTCAGACTTAAGACCATCAATAAGTTTGTTGATAGCATCAACATCCTTATTGTGATCCTCCTTTGTCTCAAGCGTGGCGACGGTCTTCTGAAGGTCGGCAATCAAGCCGTCGATCTTCTTGATAGACTCGTTCGTCGCACTCTTGAAAGCGTCGAACTGGCTCTGCAGATTGTCAACACGGCCGTCAACCTTGTTGATGTCCTCAGAGTAGTCCGTACAGCTGGTGTACGCGAATGTCAGCCCTGCTACGGCTAACATCGAAACCAATCTAAAAAACTTTTTCATAAAGGATAATTAGTTAATAAAATGTTAAACATGTTACTCCTAGTAATAAATATGTTTACAAGCCCCTGGCAAGGGGTACTCCATAACACAACGACAAATATATGGGTTTAATTTTTCATAAACAAGATTTTTCTGCAAGAAATCGTCGAAAAACAGGCAAAAACCTATTTATTACTAGGAGTGACACCCCTTTTCTCACGGGAGATGCCGCCCGGACGGTTCCGAACAGAGATATTCAATGGTGCGACATCGGCGCCGACATACGTTTCACATGCGGTACGTTTGTACAAAGATACATTCTTAAGGAGTCGCTTCGACAGGCTGGACGCAAATCACGCATATTTACTCTTCGTACAAGAGGTATGGAGTGCGGAGGGTTTTGAATGTTTCGACATCGGAGGCCCAGCGAGCGGCGATTTCGGATGAAGTGGAACCGGACTCTATCATCGAGCGGAACCAGTCAACGCCGGCGAGGAGCTCAAAGAAGTTGTTCTTTCCGAAGAACTTACCGCACATATTCAGATTACGGTAGGCATCAATGACATATTCAAGGTTGATCTTTTCCGCCCAGATGTCGGCGAGCGGCTTGTGGCGAAGGTCGACTCCATGGCACACTTCATCCACAAACTGCGGACTCTTGGCGCCGGAGAGGCTCCTCGGAATGAAGGAGAATGAATATCCCGTCATCGCCGGATGCCCATAGGTCTCGAACGGGAACGAGGTGCCACGCCCGAGACTGACCACCGTACCCTCGAAATAGCAGGTTGATGAATATAGATACACCGCTCTCATGTCTTTGATGTTTGGCGAAGGCGGCAGGATCAGGCTATAGCGGGTCCGGTGGGTGTAGTTCAGGCATGGGATCACAGTCAAGTCGCAGGATCCGTTCTCCAGCCAGTTCTCTCCGTTGATCATAAGGGCCAACTCTCCGAGCGTCATTCCGTGGACGGTAGTGATCGGAAGCCAGCCGACACCAGACTTGAACTTCATGTCCAGAATCGGGCCATCGACATAGAATCCGTTCGGGTTCGGTCTGTCAAGAATGATGAGATGTTTACCGTCACGGGCGCAGGCCTCCATCAGATGATGCATGGTAATATAATAGGTATAGTACCTCAAGCCCACATCCTGAATGTCAATAATCAAGACATCGAACTTGTCTGTCTTGTCCTTGCCCGGAATCCTCGACCCTCCACCATAAAGGGAAATGATCTCCACTCCGGTCTTCTCGTCCACACTGCTGCTGACATGTTCTCCTGCATCGGCATTGCCCCGAAATCCATGTTCCGGAGAGAAAATAGCCCTGACATCCACGCCTTTCTCGATCAGGGCGTCAACTATGTGCTGACCGTACTCGATTTTGCCGCCGGGAACAGACGGTTCAAGAAACGGAATTCGGGAAATCTCATCGAATGTGCTCTTATTGACAGTCACTTCGACAGGCTCAGCGACCGGTTGGTGAGATTGTCGAGCCACAGCGACCGGATGTTCCGGGAAGCACCCGCCATAATCAGCAAGAGCGTCAGCCAACTTGGAGCCGGTAACCTTGTCTCCGACTATCCCTGTCTGGTTGCTGAACACCGCCACACGCTTCCCTTCCAACAGAGGCAGGTACTCCTCGAAACGTTCGTCTCCAAGGATAACTTTCTTCGGGGAAGCATAAGCCCCACACAGTGTCGGAACAAGTAAGGCAGCCGCGGTCAGGCTGACTATCAGTTTCTTAATTCGTAGCATAGAATAATTGGTGTTGGTTATTTCCTGCCGGTCACTGGAGCGAACCGCCGACGATGTCGAGGATCTCGGAGGTGATCTTCTGCTGACGGCCTTTGTTGTACTCAAGGGTGAGTTCCTGAAGGAGGTCGTTGCCGTTGTCGGTGGCGAGCTGCATCGCGACGGTGCGGGCGGCGTGCTCGGCGGCGGTGCTGTCCAAAAGGGTGGTGAATACGCGGAGACGGACCACCTTCGGGAGAAGTGTGGCTATCAGCTCCTCCTTGGAGGGTTCCACAATCAGGTCTGGCGTTTCTGTGGTTGGTGAGTTTTGTCGAACCACAGGTTCAGCGACCTTGTCCGCGTAGGGTTCAGAGGCGGAATCGGTGATCTTCCCGACCTGAATGTCAGCGGTGGCATCGGCCAAGGACAGAGGCAGATAGGTCTGCCTTGTGGTCGGCTGTGAAGAGGTTGATTTATAGTGATTATAAACCAGCTCCACCTTGTCGAACCGACCGGAGACAAAGCCGTCAAACAGTTCCTGAGCCAAAGCGGAGGCCGCATCGTATGACGGAGAATCCGACATCTTCGTGAAATCCGCGGGACTTGGGAAGCCAAGCTTCTTCATCGCCTCCGCCATCTTTCGGCCTACGGAATAGACCGTGATGTCGGCATCGCCAAGACCTGAGGCACGGTATTCATTGATCACCGCCGTGGCCTCCCGGATGACGTTGGAATTGAACGCGCCGCAGAGCGAAGAATTGGAGGCGAAGGCGACAATCGCAACCTTTCGCACCTCACGCTGAGCCATCAATGAATATGCCCCGTCCATCCCCGCCAGGTCTTGCCGGTTCGACAGGCTCAACCGATCACCACTCTGGTCAAATCCACGTTCAGCTGATCCTGAGCCACGTACGGAACCATCTTCCGAAGCCGCGGCGGAAATATTCATTGCCCCCATCAAGTCAACAAGCATCGAATACAGTCGCCTCTCGTACGGAAGCATGTTCTGAATCGCCATCTGCGCTTTCTGCAGCTTCGCGGCTGCCACCATCTTCATCGCCGAGGTGATCGCCAGAGTGCTGCTGATGGAATTGATCCTGCCCTTTATCTCCTTCAGTGACGGCATATTCTTCTACAACTAATTGAACTTCTTGACTTTCATCTTCCTTTTGCCGGAATCTATAAGAATTGACCTCACCACGCCGGAAGCCACATCCTCGATCACGGTGAACAGTTCCGGATCCACCTTTCCCGCCGACAGCTTGTCAAGTACATCGGTCTGATGGGTGGCCCTCATCCGTTCAAGGAACAGGACATCGAACTCATGCACCTGATCCAGGCTGATGTCCTTCATCAAGCCGTGGGTGCCGCAATAAAGGACGGCGACCTCCTCACCGACTGGCATCGGAGAGTACTGCGGCTGGATCAGCTGCTGATTGTTCTTGCGGCCCTTGTCCAGAACCATTTCCGTCACTCTGTCCACATCCGATGAATACTTCGAGAATGACTCCAGCTCGTTGAACTGCGCCTGCTCGATCTTCAGGGTTCCGGCCACACTCTTCATCGACTTCACCTGAGCGGCTCCGCCGACACGGGACACGGAGATGCCCACATTGATGGCCGGACGCTGGCCCTGGTTGAACAGGTCAGTCTCAAGGTAGATCTGACCGTCGGTGATGGAGATCACGTTGGTCGGGATGTAGGCGGACACGTCGCCGGCCTGGGTCTCGATGATCGGAAGGGCTGTCAGCGAGCCGCCGGCCTTGACCTTGCCCTTCAACGAATCCGGAAGGTCGTTCATCTGCTCGGCGACTTCCTGCTGGTCAATGATCTTCGCGGCTCTTTCCAGAAGCCGTGAGTGCAGGTAGAAGACATCGCCCGGATAGGCCTCACGACCGGAAGGTCGGCGCAGGATCAGCGAAACCTCACGGTAGGCCACAGCCTGCTTTGAAAGGTCGTCATAGACAACGAGGGCGGCACGGCCGGTGTCACGGAAATATTCCCCCACAGCGGCTCCGGCAAACGGGGCGAAATACTGCAGCGCGGCGGGATCGGCCGCGGTGGCGGCGATGACAACCGTGTAGTCCATCGCACCCTTCGAGCGGAGCGTCTCCACGATGTTGGCCACGGTGGAACCCTTCTGTCCGACCGCCACATAGATGCAATAGACAGGATTCCCGGCCTCGTAGTTGGCGCGCTGGTTGATGATCGTGTCGATGGCTATGGCGGTCTTGCCGGTCTGACGGTCGCCGATGATGAGTTCCCTCTGGCCACGGCCGATCGGGATCATCGAGTCGATCGCCATGATTCCGGTCTGAAGAGGCTCGGTGACGGGCTGACGGAATATTACACCGGGAGCCTTGCGCTCCAGCGGCATCTCCGTCAGGTCTCCTTCGACCTTGCCGAGTCCGTCAAGCGGAACGCCAAGCGGATCGACCACTCTTCCGAGCATCTGCTCGCCGACCTTGATGGAGGCGATCCGTCCGGTTCTGCGGACTGTCATTCCTTCCTTGACCTCATCGGTAGGGCCGAGAAGCACGGCACCGACATTGTCCTGCTCAAGGTTCATCACGACACCCATGACTCCGCTCTCGAATTCGAGCAGTTCTCCGGCCTCGGCGTTGGTCAGACCATACATTCTGGCCACACCGTCGCTGACCTGAAGGACTTTGCCGATTTCCTCGAACCGGAGGGAGGTGTCAATGTCTTTCAGTTGTTCCAGAAGCACCTGGGAGATTTCACTTGGTTTTATTTTGTCCATACTAAACTATTCTTCTGTTCTTTTCTATGAATTGACGCCTGATGATGTCGAGCTGGCGGGAGACGCTGGCATCCAGCACCGTGTCCTCGACCTCGAAGACGAAACCGCCTATGAGGGACGGATTTACTTCGGTCTTGAGGATCAGTCTGCAGCCGGTCTGTTTCTCGATCAAATCCCGGAGACGGGACTCAAGTGTCAGTCGCTGTGGCTCGGCAGAACTCACAAACCGTGGTCCGGCAAGCCCATCAACCTGCCGAAGCGACGACCCTTCGACAAGCTCTGGAACCGAATGAGTGGACTCAGGGTTCAGCAGCGCAGGGTCTGCGACCACAAGACGGGCACGTTTAATGTGGCGCGAGCGGTAATATTCAATGATGAAAGTAGTGAATGTCAGACGCACGTCGCCGATGCGGCCGTTGCGTATCAGTAGTTCGAGGAATTTTCGCAGTTCGGGAGCAAGGAATGTCGCTTCGACAGGTCGCCGAGTCTGCCGAAGCGATTGATTTGGCCGGGAAGTCCCTTTGACAGGCTCAGCGGCCAAAGAAGACAAAGCCGCCTCGAAAAGGGCAATCTTCTTCGCCGGAGCGACCGCAGGATCAACCACGGCACGCCGGAAATCCGGCACTTCGTCAAGAGCCTTCTCAATAGCCTGCACCTGAGCCGCAACCGTCTCGCCGGAGCCGGTCTCTTCGACCAACTTCAGCAAAGCGGTGGCGTAACGTGTCGCGATAATACCTGTGTTCATAACACTAATCCCTTCTCTATTTCCAGCGGCCCCTTCGACAAGCCCAGGGACCAAACCAGCATCAATTCTTCAAGTCCTTCGACGAGGAAACCTCATCCACCAATCTGTCCACAAGAGCGGACTGCCCGTCAGCGTCAGAAAGACTCTTCTTCAGCACCTTCTCCGCCACGCTCACCGAAAGCAGCGCGACCTCCTTGCGGACATCCCGCAAAGCGCTCTCCTTCTCGGCGGCGATCTGCGTGCGAGCCTGATCCAGAATGCGGGAAGCCTCCTCCCTTGCCTGAACCTTCGCCTGCTCGACGATGTTGTCCCTCGCAGCCGCGGCCTCCTTCAGAATCCGGCTCTGCTCCTGCCTGGTCTCCTCGATCAT
>SAMEA104315429__coassemble_1641_pt1 | contig 10514 bp, 10 predicted proteins | sample SAMEA104315429__metabat2_low_PE_011 | metagenome-assembled genome bin SAMEA104315429 (sample SAMEA104315429) | gut metagenome | biome: Monkey gut; feature: monkey-associated habitat; material: faeces | place: China | collected 2013 | reverse complement strand
CGCGACCGCCGTCCCGGGAGCCTCGTCATTGTAGATCTCATTGGCCGCCAGCCTGAGTCCGCGAGCCCTCATGTTCTTCTCCAGCGCCTCGTTGATGTCCTGAATCATCCACATCCCCTCATCGGCAAAAGCCGTGGCGCCGAACATCAGCGCCACAGCTGTCAAAAGATGCTTTGTTATCTTCATTTGAATGTTTTTATCTTTCCCTGATCACGTCGCCATGGTCTTTGACCACAGCTTCTTTCCACTTTTCCGTGTAGCCAGGCTGGGTAAGTCCCTCAGGAGTGCCTTCGTGCCACTTTGAGTGCTTGAATGAACCGTCCTCGTTCTGGGCCTTGACGTTGCCGTCGATGAACTTCACAAGAAGCAGTTCCTCAAGGGCGACCCAGTTGTCGAACTGGGTCTGGGCGGTGCTTACTGAATACTCGGTGAGCATCTTCCTGACGGAGGCGAACCAGTCCTTGCTGTCCAGACCTTTCCTCTCGGCTTTCGGAAGGATGGCGTTGTAGGCCTCAAGAGCCTTGCGGTCCATCTCGGCGAGTTTAGAGTCCATCTGTCCGTTCTCAAAGCTGTCGATAGCCTCGCGGACTGTCGGAGCCATGATGTTGTAGGCCTTGTAGCAGGCGTTGGCGACACGGTTGTTGATCCAGAAGGAGGCGGTAGGGGAGTACTTGAGCATGTTCCCGTTGCCTACCCTGAAGCATTCCGGCACCTTGTCGGTGCAGGTGTAGATCGGGGTGAGGTAGGATGTCGCGGCGTCATCGGTTCCGAACCAGATGACTCCTCCGACAACGTCCGGAAGGTCATGCCTTGACTGGCCCACGAACCAGAATCCGGTCTGCTGGGTGGCGATGGCCCTCTCGTTGACATAGCTCCAGCCCTTGTACTCGAATCCCATAGGTCTCCATCGGTAAGGGAGGGCGTTGCCGCCTGCTCCGATGTCGGTTGTCATGTCGAGCGGTGTCCCCTCGAAATGGTCTCTCATCGCGTCGGCCACATTCTTCACGGAGATCTTCCTGGCCGGTTTCACGAAAAGAGGCATCCTGTGGCTGAGATCCTTGCCGGTGATGTAGTCGTGGTAGGCCGAGGCCGGCTCGGTGATGGTCTTCCCGTCCAACTCGTAGGTGAACTGTCCGTCGCAGAGAATGTTGAAGGCACTCCATGCCCTTGCGTCGCAGCCCCTTACGGTACCGAAATCGGCGGGGCAGTAGGCGGCGCTGAAGTCGAAGTCCTCATCCTTGCCGTCGAAGTAGCCTTTCTCCCTCGCGAAGGAGATCACGTCAGGGGCGTAGAGGCAGTTCTCAGGGTCGTTCAGCGGGAAGGTCTGGATGCGTGCCTGGTTGGCGTGGGAGCAGATGTAGCCGTCCGGAATCCTTCTGGCCACCCAGACGAATCCTTTGCGGATGTTCTTTCCGTCCTTCATCTCGCAACCTTTGCCGATGAGATCCATTATCCATGCCTCGTCCTTGTCCGCTATGGAGAATGTCTCACCTTCGGAAGCGTAGCCATATTCATTGGCCAGATCGACGATGACCTGGATTGCCTCCCTTGCGGTGCGGGCCCTTTGCAGGGCGACGTAGATGAGTGAGCCATAGTCCATTATGGCGGTGGTGTCTTCCAATTCCAACCTTCCGCCCCATGTGGTTTCGGCGATGATGAGCTGATGTTCGTTCATATTCCCGACAGTCTTGTAGGTGTGCGCCACCTGCGGGATCTGTCCCATCGGCTTGTAGGAGTCCCAGTTGATGATGTCGAGTGTGGAACCGGCTTTCCAGTTCGCTGCCGGATGGAAATACAACTCACCGTAGAGGACGTGCGAGTCCGCCGCATATGAGATTATGTTCGAGTTGTCGGTACTGGCGCCTCTTGTCACTATGATGTTTGTGCAGGCTTCGGCCCTTGGATTCGCCGTGAGCGCGCAGATGGCTGCCAGCAGCGCGTAGATGGTTGAGTGTCTTGCCATTTTGCTATTAACTTATTATTGACTAAATTTGTTACCTGTTATTACAAAATGTAAAGATATGAAAAATTTTTTTCTTGCGGTGATGTGTCTGGCCTTTTCGGTGCTGACGGCTTATGCGCAGCAGGGAATGCCAAGCCCGGAGGAACAGGAAAAGAAGATGGCTGAGTTCATTGGGAAGGAGATCGATCGCTTCGAGTCGTCCCTCAAGTTGGAGGATTGGCAGGTCTTTTATGTGGATTCCATTCTGAACCACGACTACCGTGCCATGCAGGAGGAACTCAACAGTCTGGCCTCAGCCAAAGTCTCCAATTCGGATATTTACATGAAGACCAGCGACAAGTGGGCGGAGAACATCTATCAGGCTTTCCGCAAGGTCTTGAATGATGACCAGTGGACCAAATACCTCAAGAGCGGTGCGGCCAGGGAGAAGAAGGCCCGCGAAAAAAGAAAGGCGAAGATGGAAAAGTCTTCGGCCAAACTGCAGGAAAATGATTAACTTTGCAGGAATATTTCTGGAATATTATGAAAGAAGAGATAGAGAAATTGCTTGCGCATGTCAATGAGCTGAATTGCAAGACTGCCAAGGAAGTCGAGGAGGCCCGTGTGAGGCTTCTTGGCAAGAAAGGAGAGATCACCAAGCTTTTTGATGAGTTCAGGACTTACGGGCCGGAACTCAAGAAAGAGTTTGGCCGCAAGATAAACGAACTCAAGCAGGCCGCCCAGGCCAGGATTGATGAGCTGAAGGACAAGGCGGCGTCCGAGGGAGCCTCTGACGGCCCTAAGGAGGATCTTTCGATGCCGGGAGTTCCGTTCGAGCTTGGGTCGAGGCATCCGGTGTCGATTGTCCGTCAGGAGATTGTGGACATATTCAGAAAATTCGGCTACGATGTGGCCGAGGGACCTGAGATCGAGGATGACTACCATGTGTTCGAGGCGTTGAACTTCCCGCTGAACCATCCTGCCAGAGACATGCAGGACACTTTCTTCGTGTCCGCCGGTCATCCGGATCCGCTTCTGCTGAGGACCCACACATCCTCCGTTCAGGTGCGCGCGATGGAGACGATGAAGCTCCCGATCCGCGTTATCTGCCCTGGCCGTGTGTTCAGGAACGAGGCGATCTCCGCCCGCGCGCATTGCATCTTCCATCAGGTCGAGGGTCTCTACATCGATGAGAATGTGACTTTCGCCGACCTCAAGCAGGCCATCCTTCTTTTCGCCCGCGAGATGTTCGGTCCTGACACCCAGATCAGGATGCGTCCTTCCTACTTCCCGTTCACCGAGCCTTCGAGCGAGATTGACGTGAGCTGCAACATCTGCCACGGCAAGGGCTGCAACATCTGCAAGGGAACCGGCTGGCTGGAGATCATGGGCTGCGGAATGGTTGACCCGAACGTCCTTGAGGCTTCCGGCATCGACAGCAAGAAGTACAGCGGATTCGCATTCGGAATGGGTCTGGAACGCATCGCGATGCTCAAATGGCAGGTCAATGACCTCCGTCATTACTTCGAGAACGACCTCCGCTTCCTGTCCGAGTTCAAGACTTCGATCGAGGTATAGAGCTTTATCGCAATTTTTTTGAAATTATTTCAGAAAAAGTTTGCGAATAAAGAAAAAAGCGCTACCTTTGTAATCCCAAAGCACTGCTACGGGTAACAAGTCTGCGGAAATAGCTCAGTTGGTAGAGCACGACCTTGCCAAGGTCGGGGTCGCGAGTTCAAGTCTCGTTTTCCGCTCCAGAGGCCATCCGGATTCCGGATGGCCTTTTTTTGTGAAATCCCCGACTTGAACTCGCGGCCCGCTCCCAAATGGTACATGAGAGAGCCTTCCTGTGTACCAATTGCCCTAAAAGAGATGATTGGTACACGAGAGAGCCTTCCTGTGTACCAATTGCCCTAAAAGAGATGATTGGTACATGAGAGAGCCTTTCTGTGTACCAATTACCCTAAAAGTGATGATTGCCGATTTTTCCATTGAAATTATCCCGTTTCTGAATAAAAAACGTTTATATTTGCAACCTTAGTAAGCGTTAAAAAATTAAGTTGGTAAAGATATGGCGGTAAAAGAAAATAAATTCAATCTTGCGTTCAACATTTTTCTGGTCACGGGAATGTTGCTGGCCGTCACTGTCACGACCATATTCAAGCTTCAGCAACCGGGTGTGAAGACTTTCATGCTGCTTCTTGCGGCGTTCGGCTCCGTGATGGGTGTTGTGAACACTGTGATGTCGGCCAACGGCAACATCCTGACGTTTGTGTTCGGCTTCATCGACGTGCTGATCGGGACGATTGTCTATCTGGACAACGGTATCATGGGGAATTTTGCCCTTCACGCGTTCTATTTCCTGCCGATGCAGTTCATCGGGTTCTGGCAATGGAGCAAGAGGGGAGCGAAGGTGCGTTCCGGAGAAGAGGGGGCGCATCTGAAGGCACGGAGGCTGACAGGGAGGCAGTGGGCTTGGCTTGCGGCAGGAATATTCATAGGCATAGCTGCCCTGTACCTTATATTATTATACGTGGATGGCGCGAAACTGGCGGCGGGAAAAATCGACAGTGTCGATAAGTCCAAGATACTCCTTGACGCGGTGGTGATGATTCTGAATATCGCTGGTCAGGTGCTGATGAGTCTTGCGTTCATGGAGCAGTGGTACATTTGGATACTGGTGAACATCTCTTCAATCTCCCTTTGGACCGTCGCGGTGATGAGTGACGCCGGTTCGGGCAATGCCGCAGTCATGCTCATAAAATATATCTTCTACCTGCTCAACTCTCTCAATGGTTTGAGAATATGGTTGAGCCTGAGCCGTGGGAACGCCTGACGGCATTGCAGACCGGTGGCATCCCGGAGATGACCCGGTGAGACCCGGAACCGCAAATTTGGATAATTGACTATTTTTTACTTACTTTGTGGCGCTATTTGTTCCCGGGTCTCCCGTGGAAGATTGATAATAGCGTAGTTAACAGGAATATACTATTAATTTTATTCAATTATGACTGAAGAAGAAATTGTAAAGCAGGTCAAAGCGATTATCGTTGACAAGCTGGGCGTCGAGGAGTCCGAAGTGACCGAGAGCGCCAACTTCACAAATGATCTCGGAGCTGATTCACTTGACACAGTCGAGCTTCTTATGGAGTTTGAGAGAGTGTTCGGAATCAAGATTCCAGATGAGGAGACAAGCACAATCGCGACCGTCAAGGATGCGATCGACAAGGTCAAGGAGAAGCTCGCCGGTAAGGAGGAAGCCTAATAATCCTTTGACAGAAAAGAATTATGAGGGTGGCGTAAACCATCCTCTTTTCGTTATACCCCATTCTCGTGCCGCTCTATGCCGCACGACTTTTTTGTTCCGTGACTTTTTGCGGTGAAGTCATTACGGCCGTGACCGAAAAAATAAAATGGCAAATTTTGGTAACGTGCAAAATTTGCCATTTTCGTTTTTTTCGGTCCGCGGCCCCAATCTATTTCTCCTCCGGGAATCCTTTCGGAATGGCGAACGTCACTTTCAGCTTAGGCTTCTTGCCTTCGGCCTTCGGTCCCCGCAGCACAGCCCTGTAGTAGCGGTCTTTGTCCAACTCCGTTGAAGAGGTTGTTTTTGTCGCTGAGGATGAGGCGTAGGAGGCCATCGACATGTAGTTGTAGTAGTTGTTGTAATAGCCGTAGCCGCCATAGCCGTAACCACCGTACCCATAGCCGCCATACCCACCGTATCCGCCACCGTAGAGCTGGTTGGCATAGGAATAATAAGCCAGTTGCTGATAGTAATTGGCCATCTCCTCGGCCTGAGAGTCTGTTGTCGTTGTGGTCTCGTACCACATGACCAGGAACCAGATGTCGTAGTTTGAAAGCTTCTTGTCACTCTCGCTCTTCCTGATGATTTGCTGTACGTGATGGGTGATGTCTGGGGCGTAGTTGCACAGGGACCGGTTCACGTCTCCTTGATTCTCGTCCGATGCGCTTGCGTCTGTGAGACCGGCGAAAGTGACGGTTGTGTCCGTGCTGATCTTGATGGTCGGACTTAAAACTTTAGGGTAGCGGAACATCGTGGTGTAGTCCTCAGGGAAATCAAACGGCATCTCGATTGTGGCCTTGGTTATAAGGGTCGTGATAGGCTCTCCGCCCTTTCTGATGATCTCAGCGTTGACAAGGCGCTGGATTTCAGCCGCCGGGACAACCGGCTTTATCCCGCTGCCTCCCTCGATGTAGATCTTGTCGTCAGCCTGTCCGACAAGATGGTCGGATTCGTGGCGATCGACATTGAACACGTACTGGGACGGCAGACTCTTGGCGTTGATCAGCGAGTCAAGGTCCTGCATCTCGACAGGGCTGAAGTAGAACATCAGGCTGGAGTCCCTCCTTTCCCCGTTGAATTCCCCGTTGAAATAGAGGATCGCATAGTTGTCGGTTCTGGCGATGTACGAACCGCTTGTGCCTGCGACTGTACGAAGGATGTCAAACTCGTACATGTCGAACCGGCCTCCGTTGCCGGTAGGATCATCTGTGCAGAGGTATATTCCAGGGAACTTCTTCGCGTAGGTCTTCAGGTCCTTAAGGTCATCCTGGGTCATGCTGAGGTACTGCTTGCCGTACTCTTCCGTGAAATCGAATGTCAGGGAGTCCTTGCCGTTTGCGATTGGAACCCCTTTCGTTATTCTCTTGCTTCCGTGCTTGATCTCGGATCTTGAGAAGTACTCTTTGCTCCCCAGCGGCTCATCCAGCGCATAGACGTTGACGTTCTGCAGGATGTTTGCCTGACTTTCATCGGCCACGGAGACTGAGTCCACCGCCGCCTTGAACTTGAACCTCTTGAACACCGGATCCTTTCCGAAATCCACACTGTCCAGAACCGGCACCAGCGTCACCACGCTTCCCCTGCTGAAGAGCCCGAAGGTCTCGTCCCTGATAGATCCGATGGTGATCCTGCGTGATGAATAGGCTGTGAGACTGTCTATGGATTTCATCCAGACCTCGTCCAGATCGAATTCGGCCGTGTGAAAATCGTATTTCTGGTCGGTCGGGATGAAATCCCCTCCGAGGTTCTGATCAACCCCGACACAAGACATAAGGCCTGCCATCAGGGCGATGATTGCTGGAAGCTTTCTCATTTACTGCAACTGTTGATAAAAACCATCGTATTCCTCGATGTAGCGTCCGTTGCCTATCGACTCCTCGTTGAAAGGAAGCGTCGGGATGTCCTTCTCCTGACAGAACTTGACCAGCTCTGGATCAACGTCTTTGTCGCCGAAGACCACCCCGTCGGAATACATGGCGGCAATTTTCGCAAGATTTATGCCAGTAGGGGTGTCAAGCTGCGAGACATCCGCAGGCGTGATCCCGCCGAACAGGATGTTGTCCTTGAATGACGGCGAGAACCGCTCGTCCGCGATCTCTCCGTAAAGGGAAGTCACAATCCTGCTGCCGCTGAAGATCGGATCCCCGTTGTACGCCTTCTTCAGGTAGATCGGAACGAGCTGTGAGATCCAGCCTTGGCAGTGGATCACGTCCGGAGCCCAGCGAAGTTTCTTGACTGTCTCAAGAACCCCCCTGGCGAAGAAGATGGCTCTTTGGCCGTTGTCCTCGAAAAACTTGCCGTCCGCGTCACGTGCTATCTGCTTGCGGCGGAAATAGTCCTCGTTGTCGATGAAATAGACCTGGATTCTGGCCGAGGAAATTGAGGCCACCTTGATCACAAGAGGCCTGTCGACGTCACCTATTATGATGTTCATTCCGGAGAGCCGGATCACTTCGTGGAGTTGGTTCTTGCGCTCGTTGATGCATCCATAGCGCGGCATGAACGCCCTGATTTCCTTCTTGCGCTCCTGAATGCCTTGCGGAAGACAGCGTCCGATCTTCGAGATAGGGGTCTCCGGAAGAAACGGCATGATCTCCGAATTGACGAATAAAACTCTGTTTACGGGTTTTCCCATGGTAATTTTCTTGACTTACAAAGGTAATAATTTTTTTTCATATTTCGATATTTCACTATCTTTGAATCCAATTTGGTGTAATGTGCGAAAATGACGGCAGGTGAAAACAAATTGATACGCCGAAGGCTCGTCGGAGCATGGCTTTCCACGGTCATCAGCATAAGTCTGGTGCTGCTTCTCGTCGGAGTGGCGGCTCTTCTGGTGGTCAACGCCAGGAGCGTCTCTGACTATTTCAAGGAGAACATGCAGGTCTCCGTCCTGATGAAGCAGGAGGTGGATGATGACGAGGCCATGGAATATGTCGCCGAACTTGACGCGATGCCTTTCATCAAGAGCAGCAAGTTCGTGTCGAGGGAGCAGGGGACAAAGGAGATGGCCGAGCTTTTGGGAGAGGACTTCCTGAAGGTCTTCGAGACCGCTCCTATACCGGTCTCCATTGAGGTGACTTTGAAGGCGGACTATGTGTCCACGGACAGCCTGGAGGTCGTCAAGAAAGAGATCCGGAGATCCGGGATTGTAGATGAGGTTGTCTATCAGCAGTCATTGGTCGAGAAACTGAACACGAACCTGAAGAAGATCTCGGTCGTGCTGGGCGTGTTCATAGTCCTGCTTCTCTTCATCTCTTTCGTGCTGATCAACAACACGGTGAGGTTGAATGTCTTCTCCAGGAGGTTCACAATCCACACGATGAAGCTGGTCGGGGCCACGAAGTCTTTCATCCGCGCTCCGTTCATGGTGCAGGCTGTCTTTCAGGGACTCTTCTCCGCTCTTCTGGCTACCCTCATGCTGGTCGGAATCCTCTTTTTCGTCCGAAGCGAGTTCGCCCAGCTTTTCGAAGTGTTCAGGCTTGACCTGCTTCTGGTCGTGATCGGGGTGGTGATTCTCTCCGGAGTCGTGATCTGCACAATCAGCACCGCGCTTGTGGTGGGACATCTCGTCTCGCTGTCAAAAGAGGAACTATATTGCTAACAATTAATATTTATGAATATGTCAGAGAACACCAAGATGCCAATCACCGGCAAAGGCCTGAGGCTCCTCCTTATGGGACTTCTCGTGATGGTCGCCGGCTTTGTCCTGATGATTGGAGGAGGCACGGTGGAACCGGACAGGTTCAACTGGGCCATGTTTGATTTCAGGAGGCTTGTGGCCGCTCCGATCGTGATCCTCTGCGGGATCGTCATTGAGATCGTGGCCATAATGCGCCGTCCGAAAGATTCTGATAACACTGAAAAAGAATAGGCGATGAACTGGTTGCAAGCTCTTCTTTTAGGAATAGTACAGGGGCTGACGGAGTTCCTTCCGGTCAGCTCCAGTGGTCATCTGATGATAGTCAGGGACCTTCTCGGGGTTGACGGGGACGGCTTTATGGATTTCACCGTGACCGTCCATCTGGCCACGGTGCTGAGCACGGTCATCGTGTTCTGGAAGCCTATCTGCAAGCTTCTGGCCGGGCTTTTCAAGTTCCGCTACAATGACGAGACGGACTATGTGTTCAAGATAGTGGTGTCCATGGTTCCGATAGCGGTTGTCGGACTGCTGTTCAAGGACAAGGTCGAGGCGTTGTTCTCCGACAATCTGTTCACGGTGGCTGTCTGTTTGATAGTCACGGCGATACTCCTTTACCTGTCCGACATTTCAGGACGCAGGAAGAAGGCGGCTCCTGAAGAGGGATCCGTGGCGAGGAACGGAATCTCCTATTGGCAGGCCCTCACCGTCGGTCTCAGCCAGGCCGTGGCTCCTGGTCTGTCCCGTTCCGGCACCACCATCGCCACCGGGCTTCTGTGCGGAGTCAGGCGCGAGGTCATGGCGCAGTTCTCGTTCCTCATGGTGCTCGTGCCGATCATCGGCGAGCAGTTCCTTGACCTTGTGAAGAGCCTCACCGGCGACGCTGTCCTTGGAGGAGGACTCAGCCCTGTCTGTCTCGTGACCGGTTTTCTGGCCGCCTTCCTTTCAGGGCTGTTCGCCTGCAAGGTGATGATCGCGATCGTGAGGAAGGCCAGGCTCACATGGTTCGCCATCTACTGCCTTGTCGTCTCACTCCTGCTGCTGGTCTTCGCGTAGGAATATTCATGAATGGCAATGGCTGACAGGACCCTTTCGTACTTTGTCTCGGATGTCCATCTGGGGCTTGATGTCAATGACCCCGCGGAGAGGGAGGCTCGTTTCGTCCGTTTCCTGAGGTCCATACCGAAGGACAGGACGAGGACACTGTACATGCTGGGTGACATCTGGGATTTCTGGTACGAGTACCACGATGTGGTCCCGAAAGGCTATGTCCGTGTGTTCGCCGCTTTGATGGACTTGATGGACGCCGGAGTGGAGGTCTGCTTTTTCCAAGGCAACCATGACATCTGGTGCTTCCATTATTTCGAGGAGATGGGCATCCGTATCCTCCGGCAGCCTTATGTCGTGGAGATCGGCGGGAAGACATTCTGTCTCGGGCATGGAGACGGACTCGGGCCGGGACACTGTTGGTACAAACTGATGCGCTGGGGGTTCCGCAACAAGTTCTTCCAGAGCATGTTCAGTCTCCTGCATCCTTACATTGCCTTCCGTTTCGGCAAAGGCTGGTCAAAGAAAAGCCGTGTGGCGAAGAGCCGGGAATATGTTTTCAGAGGGGCCGACGAGCC
>SAMEA104315429__coassemble_1484_pt1 | contig 11309 bp, 7 predicted proteins | sample SAMEA104315429__metabat2_low_PE_011 | metagenome-assembled genome bin SAMEA104315429 (sample SAMEA104315429) | gut metagenome | biome: Monkey gut; feature: monkey-associated habitat; material: faeces | place: China | collected 2013 | reverse complement strand
CTGAGCCCTGTCAAAACAGGTAGGCTCATAATTCTGGTTTATCATCCATGAGGCCGTGGCACCAAGACCCATTCCGTCACCGATTATCAGGATAACGTTCTTTACCTTTTCATCATTCGGAGCCTTTACCCCGGCTCTGGCCGGAGCGGCGATCAGCACCGCCAGCAAAACAAATGAGATAATCTTCTTCATCTTATTAAAAATAACACACTAACTGTCCATTAAGCAAGTATAAGGAACACGCACGGCCGCTTGCCGATCACGACCGGAGACTTCTGCCACTCCCTGACCGTCCGGGTCATGATGGTCTCGTCCGGCAGGGTGATGTCAGCGGCGATGCAAAGGCGGGTCTTCGGCTGCAGCGCGGCCAGCAGATCAGCCATCATCGAATCGTTGCGGTAGGGCGTCTCAATGAACATCTCCGTCTGGTTCAACTGTGAGGAGCGCCGCTCGATCTCGCGGATGGCCTTGCGCCGCTCGTCCGTCTTGGCCGGCAGATAGCCGCAGAACGCGAAACACTGACCGTTGAGCCCCGACCCCATCAGCGCGAGCATCAGCGACGAGGGCCCGACCATCGGCACGACCTGTATTCCATGAATATGGCAGAGCGCGACCAGCCGAGCCCCCGGATCCGCCACAGCCGGCAGCCCCGCCTCGGAGATCAGCCCGACATCGGACGGCGATCCGTCCGGATCGGAAAACAATGACAGAAGACTCTCGATCTCTGAAGGTTGAGTGTGCTCGTTCAGCTCCCTGAGTTCCAATTCGCCGATGTGTCCCCTAAGCCCCGCCGCTGACAGATAGCGCCGCACCGTCCTGGCCTCTTCGACAACATATTTCCGAATCGACCTCAGACGCTCCAGCACCGGAGCCGGAATGACCTGGGCCGGATCATATTCCCCCAACGGCGAGGGAATCAAATAAAGTTTTCCTTTTGCCATATCGCACACAAAGGTACAAATTCATTTGAATATCTCCGCAGCCCCCGCCGGAAGATTTTGCGGACGGGGACAACACGCGCCGGGCACGCTTCCGGGCAAGCCTCCGGAGCGGATCGATTTGGCCGGGAGGTGCACCAACAAGAAGGAGGGCATACCATTGCATGCCCTCCTTCCGAATAAAGTCAACGAGTAGAGTATTTATGATGCCTTGTTATTTTTTCAAAGACACATAGAAACTTTTTTTCAATCCTCCACTGCCGTCGATTCCGACACTGAAAAATTCGCCTCCATTATCCTGCAGAGCTTCTATCTCGATTCCTACGTATTTGTTTTCGTAGGTCACGACCCTCGCAGAGAGTGCCAAGCCACCACCTTTGTTTTCAAATAAGTAATGATCCGACCATACAACCTCGTCCGTGGAGTTGGACGGCGTGACGGTGGCTCTGATGGACTTCGTCTGTCCCTCGACGAATGCGAGGCTCTTAGGAGTCAGGGTAAGTCCCGTCGCCGGAACGGTCTACTTGGTCACGAGCACATCGAAAGATCTGGACACATTGCCGATCTTGACGGTGATCGTGGAACGACCTAGATTTAAAGTTGTCACACTAAAACCGTTGCATTCTCGGTCTCCGGCATTGATGGACTCTTTTTTAACAGTGGCAACGCTGTTATCTGAGGAGGTGACGGTGAAATCACCCGCAGGGAGGATGCCTTTATTGATTATGCCATCAAAATCGGCAGGAGACTTATACTTCGCGAAGTAGCAAACTATTCTTTTGTTTTTTTTGAGTAATCTCTGGGTATCATTAAGTTCATATTCAAACTTTTTCCCATCATAACTGTATAACTGCATCCGATAGACTATCACATTGGCCGTCGCTTTCACCGAGCCGGCTCTCACATCGAGACCGAAGCCGATAGAGATGCCACCGTCATACTGCTTGGCGGTGTACGACCCTCCGCCATTGGAGGTGAGGAAGGAACTGCTCGGCCAGACAACGTTGTCCGTGGAGTTGGACGGCGTGACGGTGGCTCTGATGGACTTCGTCTGTCCCTCGACGAATTCGAGTCTCTCAGGAGTCAGGGTAAGTCCCGTCGCCGGGACAGTCTTATCGGTCACGGTCACCTTGAATGATCTGGACACGTTGCCGATCTTGACGGTGATCGTGGAACGACCTGCATTTGAAGCGAACACACTGAATCCGTTCCATTCTCCGTTTCCCATGGTCTCTTTTCTAACAGTGGCGACGCTGTTGTTTGAGGAGGTGACGGTGAAATCACCCTTAGGGAGGATGCGATTATCGATTATGTCATTATCAGTGATAGAAAAATTCCGCTTTGAGAAGTAGCAAATCATCATTATGTTTTTATCGAGTTTATACGTGGAGCCATTAGGTACAAACTCATACATATTGTTATGCAACCTGGCGAACCACATCGGATAGACCATCACACCGGCCTTCTTGGTCACCGAGCCGGCTTTCACATCGAGATCGAAGCCGACATAGTTGTCAAAGCCAAGCTTATTGGCGGTGTACGTCCCTCCGCCGTTGGAGGTGAGGTAGGAACTGTTCGGCCAGACAACGTTGTCCGTGGAGTTGGACGGCGTGACGGCGGCACTGAATGACTTCGTCTGTCCCTCGACAAAAGTGAGATTCCGAGGGGTGACATCAAGTCCCGTCGCAGGCACGGTCTTCTCGACCACGGTCACATTGAATGACCTGGACACGTTGCCGATCTTGACGGTGATCGTGGAACTACCTACATTCAAAGCTGACACACTAAATCCGTTGTATACTAAGGATGCGGTTTGGAAGGACTCCTTTTTAACAGTGGCGACGCTGTTGTTTGAGGAGGTGACGGTGAAATCACCCTCAAGGAGGATGCCATTATGGATTAAGACTTTACGAGTGGCAGAAAACTTCTGCTTTGAGAAGAAGCAAGCTATTTTTTTGTTTTTATCGAGTTCATACGTGGAGCCATCAGGCACCAGTTTGTCGGATACTGATTCAACGAACCACATCGGATAGACCGTCACGCCGGCCTTCGCACTCACCGCACCGGCTTTCACTTCGAGGTCGAAGCTCTCTGAATCGTCAGCCTTCTTGGCGGTGTACGACCCTCCGCCGTTGGAGGTGAGCTGGACAGGACTCGGCCAGACAACCTCGTCCGTGGAGTTGGACGGCGTGACAGTGGCATTGATGGACTTCGTCTGTCCTTCGACGAATGCGACGCTCGAAAGGCTCAGGGTAAGTCCGGTGGCCGGAACGGCCTTGGAGGCCACGGTCACCTTGCAGGTAGCGGTCTTGCCGCCGTCCGCCGTGGTGACAGTGATGTCGGAGGTGCCGGCTTTCACGGCAGTGACTTTTCCGCTGGCGTCAACATCGGCCACGCCGGAATTGCCGCTCTTCCACGCCACGGCCTTGTTGGTGGCATTCTCCGGCATAACGATAGCTGTTAGATTAGCGGTTTCACCCTCAGTCATGCTAAGGGTAGGCTTGTCGATCGACACACCGCTTACCTTTACCGAGTCAGGCTTTGGCTGTTCTTGCTCTTTTCCACCGCATCCGGAGAACGCGATGACGGCAGCGACTGCAGACAATGCCGACAGGATTCTAAAATAAGATTTCATGATAGTTATAATAATTTGGTTCTGTAAAATAATCAGGTCTGTGTCAAGGCGTGCCTTTGTCCGGCCAACGCTCAAATCTATCACCTGCAAATATGGCGAAGAGAATCCATAAGCAATATGGCTAAAGAGGCCAATTGCGTCTCTTTTGCAATATTTTCAGAAAAAACGACACCCGTCTCGTTCCGCAAGACGCATTTTTTACAGTTTTATGCCTAACTTCGCAGATGTTTAAACCAAAGGATCTTGAACATGGACTACGACGGTATAATTGAACTTGAAGGGATGGAATTCCACGCCTTTCACGGCTGCCTGGAGAAAGAACGGAGAGAGGGCAACACGTTTCTGGTTGACTTCCACGCCGAGACGGAGTTGAAGAAGGCTGTGAAGACCGACGACCTTAGGGAGACGGCTGACTATGGGAGGATCTACGACATAGTGGCGGAGCAGATGGCGGTGCCGTCCAACCTGCTTGAGAATGTCGCCGGCAGGATACTGGACGCCGTCCAGAAGGAGTTCAAGGACTTCCTTTTCATCAAGATAAGGGTTTCAAAGATGAATCCGCCGGTGAACGGGCCGTGCGCCTGGTCCCGTGTCACCGTGACTTATGGCGATCCAATCTGGAGGTTTTAGGATGAGGATAGCGTTTCTGACACTCGGCTGCAAGCTCAACTACGCCGAGACATCGACTTACGAGAGAGGTTTCACGGCGAACGGCCTTGAGGTCGTCCCGTGGGAGGAGCAGGCTGATGTCTACCTGATCAACACTTGCTCTGTCACGGAGAGGGCCGAGAAGAAGTGCCGCAATGTGATCCGGAAGATGCACAGGACCTCCCCCGGAGCCAGGATCATCGTCACAGGCTGCTACGCCGAGCTCCGCCGGAACGATCTGCTGGCCATAGACGGTGTGTCGCTTGTGTTCGGAGCCAAGGAGAAGTCCCGTGTGGTTCCTGACACAATGGAACTGATACTAAACAGCGGCAGTGATGGCACAGCCAGCCCTTCCGCGCTTCGCGCTCCATCCCGTCCCGCCTGCGGCGGTCCACCCGTTCACGAGGCCACGGGCGGCCACGGGGCTGGCAATGCCATCACTGCCGCCTCCACGGCCACCAAGACTGTGACTCTTCATGGTTCACAAACCAATGAAGCAATTGACATCAATACCGTCCTTGAACAGCCCCTGCCATCGATGAATGGTTCTTCTGATCTGGAACCGATGAGCGCGGCGGAATACAAGGAGATCTCGAAGGAGACGATGGCGGCGTTCTCGTCGGAGGAAAGGACGAGGTCGTTCCTCAAGGTGCAGGACGGATGCAACAACTTCTGCGCCTACTGCACAGTGCCTTATGCGAGAGGAAATTCAAGGAATATACCGATTTCGGAAGTGCTGGAGCAGGCCCGCAGGATAGCAGGAGCCGGAATCAAGGAGATTGTCATCACCGGAGTCAACACCGGAGACTTCGGCAGGACGACCGGCGAGAGTTTCCTCGATCTGCTGAAACGCCTCAACGACGTGGAAGGCATCGAACGCTACAGAATCTCGTCAATCGAGCCGAATCTCATAACGGAGGACATCGTGGACTGGATAGCCTCCGGCACCAAATTCCAGCCACACTTCCATATTCCTTTACAGTCAGGGTCGGACACGATCCTCAAAAGGGTGGGCCGCCGCTACACGACGGAATTCTTCGCCGACAGGATCGACTACATCCGCTCCAGGATGGATCCCAAGGCCGGGCAGGACGACAAACCCTTCGTGTTCTTCGGGATCGATGTCATCGCCGGACTGCCCGGAGAGACAGAGGAACTGTTCGAGGAGACATATTCATTCCTCAAGGACCGCGTCAGACCGGCGTTCATCCACGTGTTCCCCTATTCCCGCCGCCCCGGAACCGTCGCCGCCGGCTGGAAGGATCAGGTCAAGGATGCCGTCAAGACGGAAAGGGTGGCAAGGCTGGAGGCGCTGTGCGGCGGGCTGCACACGGCGTTCGTGGAAAAGAACAGGGGCAGACGCTCGCAGGTGCTGTGGGAATCCGACGAGAAGGACGGGATGATGGGCGGCTACACCGGCAACTACATCCGCGTCGAGAGACCTTACGACCCGGTGCTTGTGAATATGGTGGAGGACATCACTATCTGACAGGCGATCCGGTTTATATAACACGGGTTTATAAAACAATAGAACGATATTCCAAGATTTTTTACGGAAACAAGAATAATTATATGCGCAAGGCAAGACTGACATTCTTAGGCACCGGCACCTCGCAGGGGGTACCGATCATCGGCTGCAAGTGCGATGTGTGCACATCACCGGACACAAGGGACAAGCGGTTCCGCTCGTCCGTGTTCGTTGAATATGAGGGGCTTGGCATCCTCGTGGACGCCGGGCCGGACTTCAGGATGCAGATGCTCGCCCACGACCTGTGCCACCTTGACGCCATCCTGCTGACACACAACCACAAGGACCACACTGGAGGCCTTGATGACGTGCGCTCGCTCAACTACATCGACAAGCGCGCCGCCGAGATCTATTGCGAGCGGAACGTCCTCGACGATCTTATCAAGGAATATCCCTACGTCTTCGCTTTCCCGAAATACCCCGGAGCCCCGGAGTGGCATCTGCATGTCATTGACGAGAATCCGTTTCTGGTCTATCCGAACGCAAAGGACATGGAACTGGTCTGGGTGCACGATGTCGGCTACCATTACAAAACTCCGGACGGAAGGCTGATCCCTACCGGCCGGAAACTGGAGGACATCATCGACAAGGCGGATCCCGCATCGATGGCCGCCTCGACGGGCGGCGTGGAGATCATCCCGATCCGGGGACTCCACGACAGGCTCCCGGTGCTCGGATTCCGCTTCGGGGACATCGCCTACATCACCGACATGAGCTTCATCCCGGAGAGTGAGTTTGAAAAGTTAAAGGGTCTCAGGCACGTGACTCTCAACACGGTAGGCTACAAGAAGCACCACTCGCATTTCAGTCTCGACGAGGCCCTTTCACTTGCTGACCGCATCGGCGCCGAACACACGTGGCTCACCCACCTGTCACACACCTTCCCACGCCACGGACAGTTCGCCAAAGACCTTGAGGATCTTTGCCGCCGGCGACACATACACTCAATAGTCAGCCCGGCCTACGATGGACTCACTATCGAATAGGATCCCCGCATCCGGGCTGGCTCGAAAATGACTCGTAAACGAGACTAATGCTGAATATTCATTAATCGGATATATTTCAGAATCAGATCGTTCCACCTGGCGTCACCCGGCTTCTGGTAGCGGCAGTTGCCGTTAGGATCCGGCGTGAAGATGGTCTCGCCCTTAGGTGTCAGCTCGACCCAGCCGCGCTCAGACATGTAGAACGCGCTGTCGCCCTCAACCGCGTTGATGACGGCGAGCGGATCCCACATCTTCTGCCCCGTGTCGCACTGCGTGAACTTATAGATCCACTTGATCGGATGGGAGTCTGTCCAGCTGATGTCCTGCAGCACGACCTCCGGCTTGTAGTCCAACGGGTCGCCGACCTCGCCAGGAGAGAAGATCACGTTGACCGACTTAGGCAGCAGCTTGAAGAACCGGAGGGAATAGTCGATGGCCTGGGTGAAGTTGTAGTCAGGCTCGACGGACTCTCCGAACACACCGCCCATCGCATAGACATCGGTCACCTTCTTCGCCACAAGTTCCACACCAGTGAGCGGTGAGAACTCGTCCGGTCCGGACTCGAGCAGGCGCGCGAGCGTGGTCACGAAGCCCACTGAACAGATCTTCACCGAGCTGTCAGGCTGCGCCGCCAGTATCTTACGGTACAGCTTGTAGCCCTCCATGTAGTCATCCGTACTCTTTACGGTCTGCTTGAAAAGAGGTCTGGCATCAGTGTCGCGCGCGTAAGGGAAATTGTGGTAGGAAATGAACACCACCGGACGCTCGATGCCGGAGCGCTCAAGCCCGATCGGAATGTCAGGATAGCCGTAGAAGTTGTTCAGCGCGTCCACCGCGTCGGCGTTGGCGGCCCCCATACGGTCGATCATCACGCCCAGAAGGTTGCAGCGCCCCATGTCCATGTAGCGGTAGAGCATCATCAGCGCGAAGAGGTCATCGGTAGAGCTGCCCATGTCGCAGTCGTAGATGATGCGGTTCTCCGGCATGTCGTAGTTCGACTTGACATTGATGTCCTTCGAGCAAATGTACACCGTGTGCTGTCCGTTCTCGCGGGCGAACTTCACAGCGGCGGCCAGACTGTCCTCCGGGAATATCCTGTTGCTGTCGAAATAATACTTCTTGTTCTCGGGATTGTACCATCCGCCCACAAAGCCCTCATGCTCGCGGGCATGCTTGATGACCGCCGGCAGACTCTTTTTGTCGAAGCTGTTCTGCGTGGCCGCGTAAGAGACCACAATACCTTCCCTCGGTTGGTCAAAGGTGTCGATTCCGATAGTGAAACCATCCGGATGGGCCTGGGCGAAACCCCATAAGAAATTGACAAGTTCCTTGTCACTAAGATTCACCTTGTTCCTGTTCGTCTGAGCGAAGGTGAACAAGCTGCTGGTTAATAAAGCCAATAGGATAAATAATCTCTTCATAACTCATAAAATTATAGTCTTGTAAAAATACGAAAAGAATTCTAATAAACAAGAATATATCCACGCCTCAAACTTTCATTCCGCATCCCAGCAGCCGATGAAAGGATCATTCTGACACTTTATGAGTTGAAACAACTATTGGTTATATTTCAAGATATATACATCGGAACGTCGCCATTGTCAATGAGTTGACGGAGAATGTCGAGATAGTCCGGCGAATGGTTTCCGGAAGGATTGCCAAATTCGGCGACGATTTCCTCAAGGGAATATTCACCATCCTTTTCATCAATATATTCAATAAGTTTCCGCCTCGTCATCTGCTGAAGGGTCCGCGCGGGAAGGGCGGCGCGGCGTGCACGGCAGACATCACAGGTGCCGCAGTCCGTGGTCTCGGTCTGGCCGAAATAGCGGAGGAGATAGCGGGAACGGCACTCGGAGGTCTCGCTGACATATTCAAGCATCGCCTCCGCGCGCGCATGGAAACTCTCCCTGAGCATCGCATAGCGGGACGGCATCAGATTGACGTTGCCGGGACGCAGGCGGTCATGATGAAGCACCACCACATCGGAATGATCAGTCGGCACATAGCTGATGACATGAGCGAGCGAGAGACCATAGAGCGACTGCCGCAGCTGCGGAACGGTCTGGCCGGCGAGGCGGGCGACATATTCCTCATCTATCTGCTGAAGAAAAGAGAATATTCCCGTGTAGCTCCGCATCAGCGCCTCCAGCACATTCGCCTGCCCCTGATCCGCCAACTCAACGTCGTAGAGCGACTTCCTGTCCACATTGATCCGCACTTTAGTCGGAATGTCAACCTCCTCTGAATATGTCAGATGCTCCGTCCGCTCAAGGTATTTGAGCGCATAGAACGCCGGAGCTCTCTGCAAACCGAACCGCTTGCAGAAATCCTCGATCTTGAACTTCAGCTGACGTCCCATTCCAGTGTCGTAGGGAATCTCGAAAAACGCATGGAGTTTCTGGTACACATCCTCTATATATTCAAGAGAAGGAAAGGAGACATCCTCTATCTGCTTCGCCCGCCGCACATCGACACTGTTCCAAAGCTGCACGGCGAAGGAGCGCTTTCCGTCACGTCCGGCGCGCCCCGCCTCCTGAAAATACGCCTCCGGACTCTCCGGAAGGTCGTAATGCACCACGAAGCGCACGTCCGGCTTGTCTATTCCCATGCCGAAAGCATTCGTGCACACCATCACCCTGACCGCCCCGCTTTTCCATGCAGCCTGACGCTCCGCCCTCGCCTGACCACCAAGCCCGGCATGGTAGAACGATGCCGAAACTCCCTGAGTCCTCAGGAACGCCGAAAGTTCCTCGCATTTGCGCCGGTTGCGGGCATAGACTATTCCCGTCCCCGGCACACCGTTGCAGACGTTCAGTATCTGGGAATATTTATCCTCGACCTGACGTACTATGTAACTGAGGTTAGGTCTCTCGAAACCACTCTTGAGCAGCAGCTTCTCCTTGAAACCGAGACGCTCCATGATGTCCTGAGCGACTGACGGAGTGGCAGTGGCCGTGACAGCGATGACAGGAGCGTCGATCCTTTCCCGGAGTTCGCCTATGCGCAGGTAATCCGGACGGAAATCGTAGCCCCACTGGGAGATGCAGTGAGCCTCATCAACAACAATGAAGCTTACGTCCAAAACGTCAATATACGACCTGAACAGTTGCGTTCCAAGCCTTTCCGGAGACAGATAGAGAAATTTGTAGTCCCCGTAGGCCGCGTTGTTCAGAGCCAGATCCACCTCGTGGCGGCTCATTCCGGCATGGATCGCAAGGGCTCTCACTCCCCTGTCGTTCAGATTCTGGACCTGATCCTTCATGAGGGCGATGAGCGGAGTGACAACCAGAGTGATACCGTCCCTCATCAAACCAGGAACCTGGAAACAGATTGACTTGCCGCCACCCGTAGGCATGATGGCCAACACATCCTTTCCCTCCAACGCGGCCGTGATGATCTCCTCCTGCATCGGACGGAAGCCATCGTAGCCCCAATATTCTTTCAACACTTCTGACGGCGACATGTTCAAAAATCGTTAAACCGTTTTATCTCAACCTTTTGCGCATTTTGCTGGCAAACTATTTGCAGTGAAGCACTGCCGGCGAAGCAAATGTACGAAATTAATCGCTTACTCATTTGAGTAATGGATAAAAATTCCTTAAATTTGCCGCGCTTTTTGTAAGGGTTCTAAAATAAGTTGCCGCTGATTCGGCGAAAATTTGCTGCAGGTTGTTTTTAAGAACTGATTAGAGAATAAGTTTAACTTTATAAAACACATTTTACTATGCCTAAGATGGATTTAAGCAAGTACGGAATCAAGAGCGTGAAGGAAGTCCTTTACAATCCGACTTACGAAGTTCTCTACAACGAGGAGACAAAGCCTGAGCTTGAGGGCTATGAGAAAGGTCACGTGACCGAGCTCGGAGCCATCAACGTGATGACCGGCATCTACACCGGACGTTCTCCTAAGGACAAGTACATCGTTATGGACAAGAACTCCAAGGACACTGTTTGGTGGAACACCCCTGAGTACCCTAACGACAACCACCCGATGTCCGAGAAGGTTTGGAAGGTTGTGAAGAAGACCGCCCAGCAGGAGCTCTCCGGAAAGAGGCTTTTCGTTGTCGATGGCTTCTGCGGAACCCACAAGGACACCCGCATGAAGGTACGCTTCATCATGGAGGTGGCATGGCAGGCACACTTCGTGACCAACATGTTCATCCGTCCGAAGAACCAGGAAGAGTTCGATCAGGAGCCTGATTTCGTAGTTTACTGCGCTTCAAAGGCTAAGGTCGCCAACTTCGAGGAGCTCGGACTCCGCAGCGACACCTGCGTCGCCTTCAACGTAAGCAGCAAGGAGCAGGTTATCCTCAACACATGGTACGGCGGCGAGATGAAGAAGGGTATGTTCTCCATGATGAACTACTACCTCCCTCTTAAGGGCATCGCAGCCATGCACTGCTCGGCCAACACCGACATGAACGGCGAGAACACCGCCATCTTCTTCGGTCTCTCCGGAACCGGCAAGACAACCCTCTCCACCGATCCTAAGCGTAAGCTCATCGGCGACGACGAGCACGGCTGGGACAACAAGGGTGTGTTCAACTTCGAGGGCGGCTGCTACGCCAAGG
>SAMEA104315429__coassemble_1426_pt1 | contig 11609 bp, 6 predicted proteins | sample SAMEA104315429__metabat2_low_PE_011 | metagenome-assembled genome bin SAMEA104315429 (sample SAMEA104315429) | gut metagenome | biome: Monkey gut; feature: monkey-associated habitat; material: faeces | place: China | collected 2013 | reverse complement strand
TGGCACTTTTGCGCTCGGTTCCCTTGAACAGGGTATGTTCGGTGAAATGGGCGATCCCGCTGTGGAAATCTCCCTCGTCCCTTGTTCCGCATTTGATTGTCAGTGAGCAGTATCCCACTGCGTTGCCGCTTCTTTTGACCGCATACCTCAATCCGCAGCCAACCGTCCCTACGATCATTATTTCCTTAGAAGTTTGATAGATTTGATGTCGCTGGAGAGGAATCCCTTGCCGCTTTTGGCGGTTATCTTATGCTTTTTGAAATAGTAAAGCTCGTGGTTGTCGGAGCCGATGAGCATCTTGTAGCAGATGGATCCGTTCACGGGCTCGGAAGGGGCCACGACATAACTTACGACAGTGTTGAAGGTCCCTTCCGAGAAGATCTCATCCACCTCGTCCTCATCTTCCTTGATGAGGATGTCCTCGTCGAGCGAACGCTTGGTCTGCTCGTCAACCTGAGGGGCGAAATCCTCGGACCAGAAGAAGATTCTTTTGATTCTAAGTTTCTTGGAGTCTTTTGCTCCGAGGCTTGAATATGCCTTCATCTCCGTGTCTGTGAGGCTGATGGTGTGATCTTGGATGATTTTCAGAAACGCCGGGAGCAGCACGAACTCGCGTCCGGACGGATCTTCGGTCGGGCGCAGAGGGAAGTTCACGACCTCGAACATGTCGCTGATGGATTTTTCCGCTCCTTCTCCTCCTTTGACAAGGGTGAGCAGGTCGATGCCAGGTTCGGATTCCCTGCGGAACTGGCCTTTGACGACCATCAGGAAATAAAAATTGTCGTTTGTCTTGATGCCTTGGAACTCCTCGTTGGTGCAGAACTCGTAAGGGGACACGGTCCATGTGGAGGCGACACTCTCTTTCAGAGCCTCGTCAAGGAATTCGTCACCTGTCAGGACGACCTTTGTGGTCTTGGAGGTGAAATCCTTGAGTTTCTCCCTCCTTGTGGTGATTTGTGCCTGACCGAAAGCGTCAGTGGCCAAAAGCAGCCCGGCGATGGCACAGGCCAGTATTTGAAAGAATCTTTTCATGTTCAGTATTTGTTTGTCATTCAAAAATGCTTGTCCGGGAATATTCATGCGGTCCCGGACGTGTAAACCGTTTGCGCCGACAAAAAACTCCATACTTCATGCCGTGCGGCACAAATGTACAAAATATTGCGTAAATTTGCCTTACAAAACTTGGTGCGGACAACCACTCCCTAAGATTTGAACGTTGTTATGTCTGAATACATCGTATCGGCAAGAAAATACCGTCCTGATTCATTTGAGTCCCTCATCGGTCAGGATAACATCGCCCAGACCCTGAAGAATTCCATAATCAGGGGGAAACTGGCGCATGCCTATCTGTTCTGTGGCCCGCGTGGAGTGGGGAAGACGACCACGGCGAGAATATTCGCGAAGGCCATCAACTGCTCCAATCCTTCGCCGGACATGGAGCCTTGCGGCGAGTGTGAGTCCTGCCGGTCTTTCCAGGAGGGACGGTCATATTGTATTCATGAATTGGACGCCGCCTCCAACAACGGTGTGGATGACATCAAGAATCTGATGGACCAGGTGCAGATTCCGCCGCAGGTGGGGAAGTACAGCGTCTATATCATCGATGAGGTACACATGCTGTCCACGGCCGCGTTCAACGCCTTCCTCAAGACACTTGAGGAGCCGCCGGCACACGCCATATTCATTCTTGCCACCACCGAGAAGCATAAGATTCTGCCGACGATCCTTTCGCGTTGCCAGACTTACGACTTCAACAGGATCTCGGTTCCGGACATCGTGGGCAACCTCAGGATGATAGCGGGGAAGGAGGGTGTGAATATAGACGATGAGTCATTGCATGTGATAGCGCAGAAGGCCGACGGGGCTATGCGTGACGCTCTTACGATCTTTGATCAGACGGTGGCGTTCTGCGGGACGGATGTGAAGTACGAGGAGGTTCTGAAAAATCTCAACGTGCTTGACTATGACTATAGTTTCAACCTGGTGGACGCTTTTCTGGCGGGGGATTACGGTACGGCTTTGCTGAAGTTTGACGAGATCCTGTCCAAAGGGTTTAACGCACTTCATTTTTGCGCGGCGCTGAGTTCACATTTCATGGATTTGATGGTGACGAAGAACGGTGGCCTTGGGGCTTTGCTGGAGTTGCCGGATTCGCTGAAGGCGAGATATGAGGAGCAGGCTTCACGTTGTTCGCTGAAGTTTTTGTATGATGCGTTGAGTGTCACTTCCGCTTGCGAGGCCGGGTACAAACAGGCGGTGAATCCTCGGCTTCATATTGAGTTCGCCTTGATGAAGCTTAGTTTCCTGATGAAGGCTCCGGATGCTGGAACGGCCAAGGTTGCTGTGGGGACGGCATCCGCCGGCAGCGGTTCACCAGACGTCCGCGCTTCGCGCTCCATCCCGTCACCTGCGCCGCAGGTGACACCCGTTCACGTGGCCACGGGCGGCCACGGCCTGACTGAACCGCAGTCGGCGGACGCCGCACGGGAACCGGGAGCGGTCGGGGCGGTCGCTGAGCCTGTGGTTCGACAAAACTCACCAACCATCGAAGCGGCTTCGGATAGGCCTATTGAAAGTGCGGTCACTTCGACAAGCTCGGTGACCGAAACCGCTGGCTCGGCGACCGGAAATGATGTGGCTGTAGAGAATGTTGGTTCGCAGGCCATTGCTGAGGAGAATCCTGCTCCGAGGGCGAGAAGGAAGCCGGTGAAGACAGGAGCGTCACTGTCGCTCAATTCGATGATCGAGGAGGAAGAGAATAAGAAAGTCGTCAATGAGGCTGCGCCGATCGCGGATGTGATTCCTGAGGACAGTGCCTTGCTGGAGGCTTGGAAGACCATCCCTGCGGAGTACGCCTCGAGCCCTCGACTTGCCAACACCCTTCAGAACGCGGAGGTCAGCATTGAGACCAAGGACGGCTACAAGGAACTGACGTTCAAGGTCAGCAACGCCTCGCAGGAAAAATGGATCCGGGAGAACCGTCTCTTGGTTTTGGAAGGAATTTTGCGGAAGAAAGCCGGGTCGTCCAGAATCCGTCTTGAGGTGGGGGTCATTCCTGTGGAGGACAAAGGCGTCCAGCCTTACACAGATCAGGAAAAGGCCACGGTCCTGATGGGACAGAACGGTGAGGTGCAGAACCTCGTCAAGGATTTCGGCCTTGAGACAAGATAGTGATTTACAATTAGATTTGAGACAAGATGAAACTTCATTGCGAGAACCTCGTCAAGAAATATGGCATCAGAACCGTCGTGAAAGGCGTTTCGATGGAGATCAACCAGGGAGAGATCGTTGGGTTCCTCGGCCCGAACGGAGCGGGGAAGACCACCAGTTTCTACATGATCACAGGGCAGATAGTCCCGAACGGAGGACGTGTGTTCCTTGACGACGAGGACATCACCGAACTCCCTATGTACAAAAGGGCTCAGAAGGGAGTCGGCTATCTGCCACAGGAGGCTTCGGTGTTCCGCAAGATGTCGGTTGAGGACAACATCATGTCCGTGATGGAGATGTCTGACATGTCCAAGGCCGAGAGACAGGAAAGGCTTGAGGATCTGATCAACGAGTTCAACCTCTCGAAAGTCCGCAAGAGTCTTGGCATCCAGCTCTCCGGAGGCGAGAGACGGCGTTGCGAGATCGCACGCGCCCTTGCCATCGACCCGAAGTTCATCCTGTTGGACGAACCGTTCGCCGGTGTCGATCCGATTGCCGTGGAGGACATCCAGTTCATCATCGCGAAACTTAAGTACAAGGACATCGGTGTCATCATCACCGACCACAATGTGGGTGAGACGCTTGCGATCACCGACCGTGCCTATCTCCTTTATGAAGGCACTATCCTCCAGCAGGGTACGCCGGAATCCCTTGCCGCGGACGAGGATGTGCGCACCAAGTACTTGGGTTCGGGTTTTGTCTTGAAGAAATCCGTCTCCGTCGAAAGGGCCAAGGCCGAGCATGCCGCGTTGGAGGCTGCCAGATTGGCCAAGGCCGCCGCTTCAGAAGTTCAAGGCTGAGTCCGTAGCGGAAGTCAGGCAGGATTTACTGCATTGTCCACTCGGCTCCGTCTTTCGTGTCTTTCACTGTGATTCCCAGAGCTTTGAGGTGGTCGCGGATGGCGTCGCTGGCCGCCCAGTCCTTCGCCGCCTTGGCCTTGGCGCGTTCCTCAAGCACCATGTCCATCAGTCCGGAGACGATCTCCTGACCTTTGCCGGATTCGGCGGTGGACTCGTCCTTCAGGCCGAGGACACCGAACACGATGTCATCAAAAAGCTGCGTCAGAGTCTCCAAATCTCCCTTGCTTAACGGTTCCAGTGTCTGCCCATCCGGTCCCTGAGCCTGTCGAAGGGCTCCAGCCTTGGCCGAGTTGATCAGCCGTACCGCATCGAAGATGTGTGACAGCGCTATCGGCGTGTTGAGGTCGTCGCAAAGCGCCTCATAGACAGCATTGAATATTCCCTTGACCTCTTCGGAAGTGGCCGTACATGTGTCGGGAGCCGTGGCGGTGATGAACTCACCGTACTGCATGGTGTCCACGGGACTTCCCTCGGTGCCCTTGGCGGTGTCGGTGATCCCGGCCGCCGAAGCCAGCGTCCGGAGATCCTTCGCGGCCTGCATAACCCTCTTCAGGCCTTTCTCGGCGGCCTGCAGTGCCTCGTTGCTGAAATCCAGCGTGCTGCGGTAGTGCGCCTGGAGGATGAAGAAGCGGACGGTCATCGGGGAATATGCCTGCGCGAGTTTCTCGTGCTGTCCGCTGAACAGCTGCGGCAGGGTGATGAAATTGCCCAGGGACTTGCCCATTTTCTGGCCGTTGATCGTGATCATGTTGTTGTGGACCCAATAGTGGACACCCTGTGTGTGGCGGCTGGCCACATTCTGGGCGATCTCGCACTCGTGGTGAGGGAACATCAGATCCATTCCGCCGCCGTGGATGTCGAACTCGTTGCCGAGGTATTTCTCGCCCATCACGGAGCATTCCAGATGCCATCCCGGGAATCCCTCGCTCCAAGGACTCGGCCAGTGCATGATGTGTTCCGGCTCGGCCTTCTTCCAAAGGGCGAAATCGTACGGAGCCTTCTTGTCGCTCTGTCCGTCAAGTGTGCGTGTTCCTTCACGGGTGTCGTCCAGAGTGCGTCCGGAAAGGATTCCGTAGTGGTGACCCTTGTTGTATTTCTCCACGTCAAAGTACACGGATCCGTTGGAGATGTAGGCGTAGCCCGCGTCCAGAATCTTCTTGACGGTCTCGATCTGCTCGATGATGTGCCCCGAAGCTCTCGGCTCGATGGATGGCGGCGCCACGTTCAGCAGGCGCATCGCCTCGTGGTAGCGGAACGTGTAGGTCTGCACAACCTCCATAGGCTCAAGCTGTTCCAGCCTTGCCTTCTTGGAGATCTTGTCCTCTCCCTCGTCGGCGTCGTGCTCAAGGTGTCCCACGTCGGTGATGTTCCGCACGTAGCGCACCTTGTAGCCAAGATGCCTGAGCAGTTTGAAAAGCACATCGTAGGTCACTCCCGGACGCGCGTGTCCGAGGTGAGCCTCTCCGTAGACCGTAGGCCCGCAGACGTACATTCCCACGTGTCCCGGCTGGATCGGCTTGAAAGGCTCTTTCGTTCGAGTAAGAGTATTTGTCAGAAATAAAGGTCTCATATTCAATGAATATTATGTTGCCAGTCTATTCGCAAGTCTATCATGGCATCATGGTGATGGTGCTTGTAGCAACCTCAAATGTACTAAATTTCAGGAGATCCCCGAAATTTCAGTGATGATTTTAGCAGAATATCTTGAATTCCCGCTCAACCATTTTTGCCGGTCAGACGCTCGTAGACCGTCCTGTAGGCTTCGCCGACGTGGCCGTTGTCCTTGCGGAAGCGGTCCTTGTCGAGGCGGTCTCCCGTGGCGATGTCCCAGAAGCGGGCGCTGTCAGGGGTGATGTCGTCGCTCATCACGAGACTGCCGTCACAGAGGTGGCCGAACTCTATCTTGAAGTCCACCAGCGTGATGCCGATCTCCTTGAAGACCGGGGTCAGGATGCTGTTGACCTGCTTTGTCAATGAATATATCCGCTCAAGTTCTTCCTTGCTCACGAGGCCGAGGGCGACGGCGTGGTAGTCGTTGATGATCGGGTCGCAGAGGATGTCCGACTTGTAGCAGAGGTCGTAGACCGGCTCCTTAGGCACGATACCTTCCTCCAGCCCAAGCCTCTGGGCCATCGAGCCGGCGATCACATTCCTGACGATCACCTCCATCGGGATTACCTGTGATTTCCAGCAAAGCTGCTCAGTGTCAGAGATCTGCTCGATGAAGTGCGTAGGCACTCCACCTTTCTGCAACAGTCTGGAGATCTCGCATGAAATCCCGTTGCAGTAGATCCCCTTGTCCTTGATCACCGCCTTCTTGATCTTGTTGAACGCCGTGATCTCATCCGTGAAATGTATGATCACCTTCTGCGGGTCATCCGTCTCGAAAATCTTGATGGACACCCCATCGTGAATGATATTCCTCTTCATTTATTACCCGATAAAATACCTGACGGCGTTCTCGAACAGTGGTTGCTCGAGGTCGGCCTCTATGTTCTTCAACAGGTTCCTCTCGTACCTCTCGCTGTGACCCATCTTTCCGAGTATCTGCCCGTTGCGGCTGATGATGCCCTCGATGGCGTAGTAAGATCCGTTCGGATTGTAAGGCGACTCCATCGTAGGCTCGTCCGTCAGCGGATCAACGTACTGGAACGCCACCTGCCCGTTGGCGAACAACTCCCTGGCTAACTCCTCGCTCACAACAAACTTGCCCTCGCCGTGGCTTACAGGGATAGTATATTCATCACCGATTGCCATCCCTCTCAGCCAAGGAGAGTTCGTGGATGCCACACGGGTCGTCACCATCTGGGAGATGTGCCTGTTGATGTCGTTGCGGAACAGGGTAGGAGAGTCCTTCGTCACCTTGCCGAGTTCCCCGTAAGGCAGCAGACCCGACTTCACAAGCGCCTGGAAACCATTGCATATTCCAAAAATCAAACCACCACGGGAAAGCAGTCCCTCTATCGCCTCCGCGATGTCCTTGTTGTTCAGTACGTTCGCTATGAACTTGCCGCTTCCGTCCGGCTCGTCACCGGCGGAGAAGCCACCGCTGAGCATCAGGATCTGGCACTCGTCGATGTTCTTCTTCATCTGGGCGATTGACTCGAACACATCCTTGTCCGAAAGGTTGCGGAACACGGAAGTGCGGATCTCGGCTCCCGCCTTGCGGAACGCCTTGGCCGAGTCGTAGTCGCAGTTGGTGCCAGGGAAGACAGGAAGGTAGGCGATCACCTTGTCAACCTTCGGTCCCTTATATTCAAGATCCGCCTTCTTTGCCTTGAACGGATTCACACCCTCCATGCCCTTAGGCAGCAGCCTCTTGAAGTCTGGCTTGCTGACTGCGGGGTAAACCTTCTCGAAGAGCGACGCGTTGAAATCCATCATCTCGAAGATGGAAAGTTTGGTCCCGTTCACACGGACGTTGCCGTCCTCACCGGAAGTTACGGTGCCGATCTCGACCGCGTTCTCGAAATCAAGCGCGCTCCCGTCGGTCTCCACCACGATGGAACCGTAGCTCAGATTGAATAGATCGTCCTCCGGAAGGTTCACGTCGAATCCGAAAGCGTTGCCGAAACTCATCTTGCAGAGCGCCTCGGCGACTCCGCCGAAACCTACTGCCCAGCCGGCCACGATCGTGCCGTCCTCTATCTTTTTCTGAATATTATTCCAATTCCTCTTGAGCTGCTCCGTGTCAGGCATCCTGTCAGCGAGCGGAGTATGCTTCACGAGGTAGAGGCGGTCTCCCTCCCATTTGAGTTCCGGAGAGATCACCTTGTCAGCCTTTACCGGAGTGATACCGAACGCGATGAGGGTCGGTGGCACGTGAATCGTACCGCTCTCAGTCTCAAACGATCCGCTCATCGAATCCTTTCCGCCGATGGAGGCGAGCCCAAGTTCCTTCTGCATCTTCAGCGCCCCGAGCAGAGCCGCGGTCGGCTTGCCCCAGACCTTCGGGTCGGCGGTCATCCTCTCGAAATATTCCTGGCAGGAGAATCTCATCGTCTCCCAATGGCCGCCGGCGGCGACGACCTTGCTGCATGCCTCGATGAATGAATATGCCGCACCGTGGTACGGACTCCATTCGCAGAGGTCAGGGTTGAAGCCGAACGCCATCATGCTGGCGGTGTCGGTGTAGCCTTTCACCGGAAGCTTCTGGACGGAGACCTGCGTCTCCGTGGCCTGGAGCTCTCCTCCGAACGGCATCAGCACGGTTGACCGCCCGATGGTGGAGTCAAACATCTCTATGAGGCCTTTCTGGCATGTCACGTTAGGATCCTGCAGGTTGGCGAACATCCTCTCTTTCAGGTTCTTGCCCGGAACGTCGCGGAAGAACGGATCCCTGTCCTCGACCGCACCGATCGTGGCCTTTGACCAGTGCTTGGCACCGGCGCTGTCGATGAAGGCGCGGCTCAGATCCACGACCACCTTGTCGCCGTAGAACATCCTCATCCTGGCGGTGTCCGTGACCTCGGCCACGTGTGTCACCTCGATGTTCTCGCTGTGGCAAAGAGCCTTGAACTCCTCCTCGTCCTTGGCTTCCACTACGACTGCCATCCTTTCCTGGGACTCGCTGATGGCCAGTTCCGTGGAGTTCATTCCGCTGTATTTGACCGGAACACGGTCGAGGTAGATGTCCAGACCGTCGGCAAGCTCACCGATGGCGACGCTCACCCCGCCGGCTCCGAAGTCGTTGGACTTCTTGATCAGCCTTGTGGCTTCCGGCCTTCTGAAAAGCCTCTCCAACTTTCTCTCCTCCGGAGCGTTACCCTTCTGTACCTCGCTTCCGCAAGTCTCAAGGGACTCCTCCGTGTGTTCCTTTGAGGAACCTGTCGCACCGCCGATTCCGTCGCGTCCGGTACGTCCGCCGATCATCAGCACGACATCCCCGGCCTTAGGGCTTTCCCTTCTCACGTCCCCGGCCTTCACCGCTCCGACAACCGCTCCGACCTCCATTCTCTTGGCCGTGTAGCCCTCGTGGTAGATCTCGCGGACGTGGGTTGTCGCAAGACCGATCTGATTGCCGTAGGAGGAATATCCCTGGGCGGCCTTCCTGGTGATGACCTTTTGTGGGAGCTTGCCCGGAAGTGTCTCGCTGACAGGTTTGTAGATGTCGCCGGCACCGGTGACACGCATCGCCTGATAGACGTAGGAACGTCCTGAGAGCGGATCCCTGATGGCTCCGCCCAGACAGGTGGCGGCCCCGCCGAACGGCTCGATCTCCGTAGGGTGGTTGTGTGTCTCGTTCTTGAACATCAGCAGCCATCTCTCGGTCTGCCCGTCCACATCCACATCTATGAATATGCTGCACGCATTGTTCTCCTCGCTGACCTCCAAGTCATCCAGCAAACCGTTCTTCCTGAGGTATTTCGCCCCGATTGTGGCCATGTCCATCAGGTTCAGTCCCTTCTTCTCGCGGCCTGTCTCCGAGCGCATCCTCAGGTACAGGGCCATCGTCCCGTCGATGTCCTCCTTGATGAAGGAATCCTCCACGTCGATGCTTTCCAATTCCGTCGTGAATGTCGTGTGGCGGCAGTGGTCGCTCCAGTAGGTGTCCAGAATCCTGAGTTCGGTCTCGTTCGGATCCCTGCCTTCCTCGGTGAAATATTTCACAACCTCGGCGAGGTCGTCGGCGTTCATCGCAAGACCCATCTTTTTGCAATATGCTTTCAGATCGTCCCCGCTCATATTCCTGAATCCCTCCAGCACGGGAACCGGCTTGACCGCAGCGTGTTCCGTGTCGGCCAGTTTGCTCAGGTCTTTCGCGCGGGATTCCACCGGATTGATGTAGTAGTGGCGGATCTTCTCAAGCGTCTCCTCGGAGGCGTCGGAGTCCACGATCAGAAGTTTGGAACTCTTTATGCTGATCCGCGCCGTGGGGTCGATCAGGTGCACGCAGTCCACAGCTGAGGCCGCCCTCTGGTCGAACTGGCCGGGCAGGTACTCCACTGCGATGTACTTCGCTCCGTCCAGATCGATCGAATCTGTGACAGAGTCGGTCACAATCTCTCCGAAGACGCTGTAGCGGCTCTTCTCCAGAAGATCGGGCGTGAATCCGAACAAGTCATAAACATTAAGCAGCCGAAGCGTTTTCAGCTCCAGCTGCAGGTTCTCGTTGAGTTCCCCCAGGAGGCTCTTTGCCTCCACCTGGAACTCCGGGTGTTTCTCCACGAAAATGCGGTAATCGGACATCTTTGCAAGTTCTTTATTGTCTATTGCAAAGTTAGCCTTTTCTGGTTACATTTACAAATTTTCGCCGTGATTGCCAACTGATTGTGAATGAATATATTCGTAAATACAGCCCGGTGGATTTGGAGGGCAGGGTTTTGTAAAATGTTGAATGTCAAAGGGTGATGTTCCACCTTTTGACATTCAATGAATTGCGGATTTGTATCAGAAACTGGTGGGATGTGGCTCCAAAGTGGGGTGGCTAATCAATCCATTGGCTGAAGAACCGCCAGATCTCGGAGCAGGTGTCCATGTCCTTGTCGGACCAGGAGTGGTCGCCGCCTTCGACTTTGTAGAGCCAGACTTCGGTTGGCCTGCCGCCTTTCACTGCCGGTTTGCCGCCAGTGAATTGATAGAGTGTGACTTGATAGCGGCCATCCCGGCGAGGAAGTTCGGTGACATATTCCTCTGTGCAGCCATTGACGGCGATGATTCTGCTGACCGCCGCCGGAACGGGAATGTACGCTCCCCAGCCGCCTTTGTTCTCCGGGTCGCCGAGCCATTCGGAAGTGTGGTCCTGTGTGCCGTGAACCTCCATGAAAGGAAGTGGATGCTTGTAGGAATATTCCGTCTCCATCCAGTTGAACTGCAGTCCTGCTATCGAGGCCATGGCCTTGAAGGCTTTCGGAGCCCGCATCGCGATCAGGTAGATGATGTCGCCGCCGTTGGACATTCCGGTGAGGAATGTATTCTTTGGACTGAGATCGAATCTCTTCTGGAGTTCTTTGGAAAGGGCGATGAGGAACTTAACATCATCGGTCTTCATTCCTTCCTGTGAAGGGTAGCGGACATTCCAGCCCGGTTTACCTTTCGGATCCTTTATTCCCTGAGGGTAGCATACGGCGAACCCGTTCCGGTCGGCGACATCCATCATCGCTTTTTTGCCCTTGAGGACCGAGCCGCCGTAGCCGTGCAGGACTATCACGAGAGGAGCCCCGGCCTTCAATCCTTCCGGACGGTAGAGGTAATATTCCCGCTCAAGTCCCTGGTTCTTCATCGTGTAGCGTTCGCACCGTTCCTTTACCCCGTACTCGTTGGCGGAACCCATATTGGGCATGGATGCCTTGGCGGCAGGCTCAGTATCCGGTTGATTCGTAACTTGGAATAAGACGTGCTCGTCAGTCAGGTCGCTGAGCCGGCTGGTCTGTTCACCGAGTCCGTTGGTTCGGCCGCTGAGCCGGCTGGTCTGTTCATCGAGTCCGTTGGTTCGGTCGCTGAGCTGGCTGGTCTGTTCACCGAGTCCATTGGTTGTTCGGTCTCTGAGCTGGCTGGTCTGTTCATCGAGTCCATTGGTTCGGTCGCTGAGCCGGCTGG
>SAMEA104315429__coassemble_1395_pt1 | contig 11814 bp, 9 predicted proteins | sample SAMEA104315429__metabat2_low_PE_011 | metagenome-assembled genome bin SAMEA104315429 (sample SAMEA104315429) | gut metagenome | biome: Monkey gut; feature: monkey-associated habitat; material: faeces | place: China | collected 2013 | reverse complement strand
GTCAGCGTGTCAAGGATTTCCTTGAATCGGTCTATATCGAAAAATTTCATTCTAAGAAATTTAATAATTTCCTTACAATTATTTATGAATATATTCAATTGGTTTTCAGTTGTCTCCTTATTTTATCATTCGCTGCGGAGGGCTTCGATCGGGCGGACCTTGGCGGCTTTGCGGGCGGGGGCGAGACCGGCGATGGTGCCGGCGATGACCAGCAGGATTGTGGCACCGAAGCAGACGTTCAGGCCAACCGTCGGGTCTTTGAAGACCGTTTGCTGGTACAGGCCGAAGTCCATCACCATATTTCCGGAAATATGATCGAGCCACTCGTTGGCCAGCACTCCGAGCACCATTCCGACGTAGCCGAAGAACGCGGTGATGATGATGCTTTCGGAAATGATCAGTTTCAGTATGGCCCACGGGCTCGCACCGATCGCCTTGCGGATCCCGAACTCGTGTGTCCGCTCCTTGACGGAGATCAGCATAATGTTCGAGACTCCCACGATTCCGCTCAACAGTGTCAGGATTCCAATGATCCATAATGCTGTGCGGATCATCAACATTCCTTTGTTCATCTCCATGCTCATTGTCAGGAGATTCCATATTCCCACAGCCCTCTTGTCGTCCGGGGCGGCGTTGTGGTTGTTGTTCAGCGATGCGCGCAGCCGATCCTCGAACGCCCTGTTGTCTTCCTCGGTGTCCAGCCCGTGGAACGAGAAAGTATATTCATCAATCTCCTTGCCTCTGTTGTAGATTGTCCGGATGGTGCTGATCGGCGTGTAGAGGTTTGACCAGCCGTTTTCACTCGGCCTCAGGATGCCGATGACCTGGAACATAGAGGAGTTGACCTTGACATATTTCCCGATCAGGGCCTCAGCCGCGGCTGCCCTTTGAAGAGCCGTCAGCCCTTCCTCTTTCTCTCCGGTCACGCCCAAAAGCTCCCTCGCGTCGTTGCTGTCCATCACTATGACCCTTCTCCTCTCCTTGATGTCTATCTCGTTGATGAACCTGCCGTAGAGGAGGCTGAGCTTGTTCATTTCTGAATATTCAGGGCTGACTCCGCTGACCTGCTTGACGATATATTCCTTTCCGTAGCTTGTGGTGAGGCTCGCTTGGGTGAGTATTGTTCCGGCCTTTTCCACATTATCAGCGAAGTCCGGACCGAGGGTGATGTCTATGTCTTTGTCGTTCAAGTCGATCCTTCGGCCTTCCCGCATTCCGTTGTACGGCTTGGAAGTGTAGCCTCCCCAGACGTTCATCGTGTTGGTCATGTAGTCGCTGTTGTTGCTCTCAAGGGCGTGGATCAGGCCGTTGCCGGCCCCAAGCAGGAAGATGAGCATGAATATTCCCCAGGCCACAGCGAAGCCTGTGAGGGCGGTGCGGAGCTTGTTGCGCCGTATGTTGCTCCAGATTTCTTCAAACAGATCTCTCATGGCTTACTTCATTATAGTGCCCTCGCCGAACGGAGAGGCGTCGTGCCTGATGTTCTGCTCGATTTTGCCGATGATTCCGTCCTTGATGTGGATGATCCTGTTGGTGAAGTTTGCCACCCCGCTCTCGTGGGTCACGACGATGATGGTCATATTCTCCTTCTCGTTCAGTTCCCGCAGCAGGTTCATAATCTCCACGGAAGTCTTTGAGTCCAAGGCTCCTGTGGGTTCGTCGGCAAGGATGATCTCCGGCTTTGTGATCAGCGCGCGGGCGATCGCCACCCTCTGCTTCTGGCCTCCGGACATCTCGTTAGGATAGTGGTCAGCCCACTCTTTCAGCCCAAGTCTTTCCAGAAATTCCATCGCCATCCTGTGCCGCTTCTGCCTGCCGACGCCTTGATAGAAAAGCGGCAGCTCAACGTTCTCCGCCGCCGTCTTGAACCCTATCAGATTGTAGGACTGGAATATGAATCCGATCATCTTGTTCCTGTACTCGGCGGCTTTTGTTTCGGAGAGATTCCAGATCAGGTTGCCATTTATGCGATATTCACCAGAATCGTAGTTGTCCAATATTCCAAGAATATTCAGAAGCGTGGATTTGCCTGATCCCGACGCTCCCATGATGGAGACAAACTCTCCCTTTCCTATGGTAAGGTCAATGCCCTTCAGCACGTGCAGAGGCTGCGCGCCTTGATAGGTCTTGTTGACGTCTTTTAGTTCAATCAGCATTTGGTTGTATTTTTTTTCGCCCCGAAGGGATGTTGTTTTCTTGTGTCTGCTCACCAGTTTCCCCCTCATCCGCTAACCATTGTCTATCTCGATCACCTTGCTGTGGTTGCTGAACCTGCCGAAGCACCAAAGTGTAAACGTTCTGAAAAGCATCTCGTTTCCTTTCTCGGCTTCCCGCTTTCCTGCACTTCGGAAGGCTCTGCAACCGCAAACACGGTGGTCGAAGTGCTTCGCGTGGGCTTTTCTGATTACGTAGCCGGCGAAACGACCTTTAAACCGATTTGTGTATTAGTTTATTAATACACTGCAAAGATAGGTATGTTTTTCTATAAAGCAATAGTTTTTTGAAGGAAATTCACAGACGCTTAAATATAACGTTTTAGCGCCAGATTTATAACAAAATACACGCCAATTAATAGAAAATGTTTATCTTGTGGTTTGGATTTGCAAGCCCAAGACTGAGATAAACTTTTTAGCACAATAATGAATATGAAAGGATTAGCATTTAGGAGTGTGATGATGGCGACACTGCTGTCACTGCCGATGATGTTATGTGGATGCAACGGGAACAACAAGGGTAAGCAGGAACCCCCGGTCGTGTATTTTACGAAGGACATCTCTCCAGAGGCTCTTGTGAAACTGTACGAGGCGTTGGGTGTTGAGGCGCAGGGGAAAGTCGCCGTAAAGATCTCCACAGGAGAGTCCGAGAAGTCCAATCATCTGAGGCCAGAGTTTATCGCACCGCTCGTGCATAAAGTCAACGGAACCATAGTTGAGTGCAACACGGCCTATGGCGGAAACCGCTGCAACACAGAGGATCACCTCAAGGCGATCGCTGAAAGAGGCTATGACAAGATCGCTCCGGTGGACATTATGGATTCGGAAGGCGAGATTAAGATTCCTGTGAAGGATGACAAATGGATCAAGTACGACATAGTCGGCTCTCACATCGCCAATTACGATTTTATGATCGACTTGTCGCACTTCAAAGGACACGCGATGGGTGGATTCGGTGGAGCCTTGAAGAACGCTTCCATCGGTGTGGCTTCCCGAAACGGCAAGGCGTACATCCACACGGCTGGCAAGGCTGAGGACTATCAGCTTCTGTGGCAGAACCTTCCTGAGAAGTGGGACGAAAGCCCGGAGGGCAACACTCCGTTCATCGAGTCGATGGCCGCTGCCGCCCAGGCCGTCAATGATTATTTCGCCGCCAAGAAAGGAATTGTGTACATCAATGTCCTTAATAATCTCTCAATTGACTGTGACTGCGACGGTGATCCTCACAAGCCGACAATAAAGGACATCGGAATGGCCGCTTCCCTCGATCCGGTCGCCCTTGACAAGTTCTGCCTCGATCAGGTGTTCAACCTTCCGAAAGACAAGGACAACGACACACAGGCCCTCCTCGACAGGATCAGCCAGCGTCACGGCATCCGCATCGTGTACCGTGCTGAGGAAATGGGTCTTGGCTCCACTGAATATGTCGTCAAGGACATTGGCTGAGGATGAGGTGACGACTTCTTGACTGAAAACCGTGGAGGCCAAGTGATTGACCCATAATGAAAAACGATACCCTCCTCTCACCATAACCAAGGGAGAGGAAGGTATGTTATTTCGTTGATTATGAATATTATATCCTCCACTCCTTCCCCTCCCTCCCCCAGAAGAATGTCTTAAAAGTCTCGGCGAGAGTTGAAAAGAATGTACCCCACTACAGGGGCGACAACGAATTTTCAATCCTCACTGGGGGCACTTTTACTTTTAAGACAGTCTTCCCCTCGGTCGCCGGGCTTGCGGTTGCCGAGCTTGTCGAGGCATCAAGTATTCAAGTGGCCGGAAATAGAATGCGATTGTTTGAAATCCGTTATCGGGCGTGATTCCGGGAATCACATTGCCGAGACGATGTAGAAACAGGACGTGGAGAGGAAGTTGCGGAGGAACGGGATGTGGTCGAGGCCGAGGCGCAGACGGGTCGGGCGGAGATTGAACTTGGCCTTATAGTGCGGACTGATCAGCCAGAGTTTCCGCTCCACGATCTGGAAACCGGTTTCTCTGCAAAGGCGCTCGAACTTCTCCGGAGTCATCTTTGAGAGCTTGATGCTCAGCAGCTCTTCGATCTTTGCGGGATCTTCCTTGAATATTCTAAGGTAGCCTCGGTAAAGGCTGGCCGGCAAGAGATGCATAAACGGAACTTTGGAGCAGACACCGCTCCGACAGATCTGTTGGTGGCCCCCGAACGGCATCTGCCAGGCCGGGAAGCCAAAGAACACGATTCCGTCGGGTTTCAGGAATCTCTTTATGCCGGAGAAGAAGGCCGGTTTGTCATCCGGCTCGATGTGCTCGATCACATCGTGGATCAGCACGATGTCAAAACGGTCGTCCCGAGCGGGCATATTCAGAAAGTTTCCGCTGATGAACTCGCCCGGCATATTCCTTTTGGCGAAATATTCCTTGGCATTTTCTATCTTGTTGGCAGCCAGATCGATGCCCGTCACGCAGCATCCCGCTTCGGCGAACGGCAGAAGATTTCCGCCCTCGCCGCAGCCGATCTCCAGCACCCGTGTTCCGGCTCCGACGTTCTTGAACTTCCTGAGATAGTCAATGTAAAACCCCCTGGAAGTCTGGGCCAACTCCCTGAAATACCGTTCTCTGTCTGTGTGTCTCTTCTGCATTGAATATAAATTAACAATATCAAAATAGCAATTAACGAACCATTAAAATGAATTTTTATATAGGATTGCATCTATTTTACAATTAAGTAATCATTAAAAAATAACTTGAACAATTTGTAAATCTTTATGGTCTATATTTCTTTTCTCATCAGTCATGTGCCACCGGCACACTCCTTCTTCCAAAAAAAATCTATCCTCATAAATCTGACACAAAATTTAGTTCAACTTATTTTTAATGCTTACTAAATATATATATTTCCTCTAAAAAAACAGTTTCTTTCTTATGTGACGGGCGTAAAAATCGCAGATTTTTATGTAAGTTTGCATATTAAAACAATTTAATCGACAAGCCGAATTATGAATTATTCTACTCACAGAGAAGTTTTGGTGAAGATGATTTCAACAACGAAGCATTTACTATACTTCCATTATTCTTAGAAGCTGTTTTGAATTGTTTGTTTGAAGGTTTGAGAGTGAAAAACTTCAGTTTCGACCGCTTCTTCCAAGGAAGATAGCGGTGCTATCTGACTGAAGAAGCGGGAAGAAAATGAAGTTTTTTCACCTCAAAGAACATTTCAAACAATTCAAAACAGCTTCTTAGCCTTGTATTCTTGTGTGTCGGATTATAGTCAATGCAAGGATTACTTCGCACCTAATGAAGAAGAGTGTCTTTTGACTGTAGATGAGGCACGTGATTTTTTTTTGACAATTCGATAGAAGAATTATCAAGAGTGTCAACTAATTATAAATTTAGCCGTATTTGCTTAAATCGGGAATTTCTAACGGCTAATTGGGCTAAAACAGTTAGATATTATGAAGTTAATTCAGGTAATGACAACGTGGAATCCTCATTTTTGTCGAAATATCGCCTTCAATTTTATGTAAAGGATCGTTCAGGAAGAAAAAAACTATTAGATACCATCAACGGATTCTTGTAGTACGTAATAGGATAAGTGGCGGAGATGGTTCATTTATTATGACAATCGTTGCGGATCAATCTTATACGAATGCCAGGCATACGCAAGAACAATAAATATTATCAAAAAAAAGAAGAGAATAAATGAGACTACTATTAAAAATGATATTGACTGCGATGTCAATGATAACTTCTGTCTTTTTATATGGGCAAAATTATTATATGGGAAAGAGTTTACTGAGGTATAATGACGTAAACTACAAAATAACTCATTACTCTTTCAATAATGATATCCTTGTTGAGAATCAGGCAAATTGCTTGAGGAACAATTTGCGATACAAGGTGGGGTCAAATCCCGTGGTCTATTATTCTGAAGTAACTGGGATGGGACACTTTGCGGATTCTGATTATGAGAAGTTTGAGCAAATTGTAAAATTGGTGTTTTCGAGTGAAGAAATCAAAAAATACAAGGAAGCGTCAGGATTCATTTACTTAGGTTATGTGGTTGATCCAGATAGCGGAAGGATATTGGAAGTTCGCTTTGATTTTTGGATCCCAGATAATGACTTAACATTACTATCAATTCCAATTGAGAAACTATGGAAATTGGAATCCTTGCTTAAGGAACAGTTAGTTTGCCACATTTCAGAAGCGTTAAAGGCGGAAAAACAATCCTACGCCCTTGCTGGAGACACTATGTTTTAGCGATGATCAGCATAACTCATCGGTTGACCGGCAGCCGACAATTGCTATATGAAAAAATAGGTGTCAAATTTTCTTGAGGCTTTGCCGGATGACATCCAGAATCTCGTCGCCGTACCTGTCGCACTTGGACTTGCCGAAGCCTTTGACGGTGAGGAGTTCCTCTTTGGTCGTGGGGGCGAGGTCGGCTATGGCCAGGAAGAGTTTTTCCAAGCCTTACAATACTTGACTTCCGATCAAATGATACAGTATATCGGAGATATTGAGTTTGAAGCGAAGGTGTTATTAGCAAGGATATTTAGTAACCTTACCAAGGATGAGCAAGATTCTTTAAGTTTTAGTATTAAAAGTAACTATGAATACTTCGAAGCAATATTGAAATATATTGATAACTATGGTATTGATTCTACAAAAAATGAATCTAACAGACGTGAAGCAATTAACGCCTTAAATCATATGGGATATATGGGTTTTCCGATGACAGATGATGGCAGGAATTTTGATGAAATATTAAAAAACTATTATAAAGTATTCCCAAAAAGTAGTAAGTAATGAAAGAAAGTCGGATAGTTAATATAATAAGTATACTTGTACTTATTTCGGTATTCTCGTTAAACACGGAAGCACAAGATTATTATTCAAGCAAAGAATATGTTGAATATAATAATGTAAGGTATCGCGTAACACATTACCCAGGGAGTGTGTATGTTGGGAATACCGCCAACCATATGAGGGAGGTCCCTCGCCATAAGGTTGGCTCAGATCCAACCGTATATTATACCTATGCTTCTGGAATGGGGCATATGGCGACATCAGATGCGGTCCAATTTAAGAAGATAGTAAGGGACGTTTTTAGCGATGATGAAATTAACACTTATGCAAAAAGTCAAGGAAGTGTTTTCTTGACTTATGTGGTTGATCCGGATAGTGGAAAAGTACTTGAGGTTAGCTTCAGGATTGGAATTAATAATGGTGATAAAACGTTGCTTGCGATACCTATAGAAAAATTCTACAAGCTTGAGGTCTTGATAAAGCAACGCTTGGTTTGTCACATTTCTGAAGCGTTAAAGGCTGAAAAACAATCCTATGCCCTTTCTGGGGATACGCTGTTTTAGCGATGGCCGGCGTCATCGATCATCGGTTGATGGGCTATTGCTATAAGATTGACAGACGGTTTCAATAAGAAAATTGATGTCATTTGTTCTTGAGGCTTTGCCGGATGACATCCAGAATCTCGTCGCCGTACCTGTCGCACTTGGACTTGCCGAAGCCTTTGACGGTGAGGAGTTCCTCTTTGGTCGTGGGGGCGAGGTCGGCTATGGCCAGGAGGGTTTTCTGGTGGAGGATGATGTAGGCGGGGACGTTGTCTTGCCGGTATTTTTCCCGCCGCCAGTCGATCAGTGCCTGTACCAGTTCCGGATGGGTGCTGCCGGTGTAGGTGTCTGATTCCTGCGACTGTCCGTCGGCTGGTTTTTGAGTCTGTGTCGTGGCTGACGGTTCGACAGTCTCACCGTCCGCACACGGTCGCTTATCCTGCCGGGCTGTTCCTTCCGGTCGCTGAACCTGCCGAGGCGATGTCTCAGATGCAGAAGACTTCACTTGCGGAGAAATAAGTGACCTGACCAACGTCTTCAACGACCTTTCGTCCGACAACTCGTTGTCCGTCTTTAATTTGTGATACGATTTCGTGCTGAATCCTTCCGACAAGACAGTCTCAAAAAGCGTCAGACGGAATCTCAATTCACCAAGAAACTCCTCGGCCGCCGCCTTGAAAGCCTTTTTGATTTCCTTGTCGTCTATCTCTATGAGTGTCAGCGGAGAGGCGAACAAAGCCAACGGCTTCAACTCTTTCCGGAAATATTCACAAGCCTTGGTGACGCGCTCCCGCAGGAGAGGGAAGTCGTCCGGCGCGCCGCTGTGGATGGACGCGGCGATGTAGCGGATCTGCTTCTGGAACTTCTGGGCCGTGTCGCTGAGCGAACGGATTCCGGCGAAAGTCTTTTGGTTATCTTTGCCGGAGTCCTGTTGAGGTGCTGTTTCACCAACCGGTTCCGATATTCCAGCACCGACCGTGTTAAACCTGCCGGCCTGATCCGGATAGAGATTCGACAGGTTGACCTGATATATTCGGTTAACCCTATTGTAAAGATATCGAAGCCGCTGAAGATCAAAGGCATCGCAAAGGGTTGAGGTGAAATATTCATTGGACATCGCCGGCAGCTTCAGGCGCACCTCATCCGCCGGCTCGCGGCTGCTTTCGAACGCCGTGACCTCTTCGCTGGTGAACGTGCAGCGCCGGGTGATCGGGGTGGTCAGGACGATACCTTCGAGGGTGCGGCAGCGGGAAAGGGCCACATAGACCTGGCCGAACGAGAACGCCGCTCCAGCGTCGATGATGACATGGTCGAAAGTCAGTCCCTGGCTCTTATGGATCGTCACCGCCCAGGCCGGACGCAGAGGAACCTGCTCGAAAGTGCCGTCCACAATCCCCTCAATCTCACCGGTTTCCTCATCCAGTCCATAGCGGATGTTCTCCCATTTCTCGGTCGTGACTTCGATTCTGTCACCGCTTTCGTCCTTTACGATCAATTGCGGCTTGACCTTCTCGACAGTCGCGATCTTTCCGTTGTAGTAGCGCGCCTCGCCGGAAGTGTCGTTGCGCACGAACATCACCTGCGCCCCGACTCTCAGACGAAGCTGAGTCTCAGCAGGATAGGCGTTTTCCGGAAATATTCCTTCGACTTGTGCCTCGAAAGTCGCCTCGTCGGTCTTCAAGGCGTTCATCTTCGCCTCGTTGACCGAATCCGCCTGCGCGTTATGGGTCGTGAGACGGATCCATCGCTCATTCTCAGGCGGAACGAAACCAGGGTCCAGTCTTTTATTCAGTTCATTGAGGGCTGCGTCGCTCGGTGTTCCCGACCTCACCTCATTCAAAATGTCCAGGAATATCCTGTCGCTCTGCCGGTGAACCTTCTCCAACGGGATCGTTACGTATGGCAGCCGCTGCAACACCTTGGAATTGAAGAAGAAAGGTGATGAATATACCTGCTCCATAAACGGCCTCTCCGACTCCTTCACTACTGGCGGAAGCTGTTGGATGTCTCCGATCATCAGAAGTTGCACCCCTCCGAACGGCCGGTCGTTGCGCCTGTAGCGCTTCAAGATGTCATCGATCGCGTCCAGAATGTCCGCCCTCACCATCGAGATCTCATCGATGATCAACAGATCGAGGGTCCTCAGGATCCTCACCCTTTCCTTGCGCAGGGAACGCATCCGTTCCGGCATCTGATACTCAGTGACAAGCTCTTTGACATCAGGTAGATACGGGCAGAGTGGCAGCTGGAAGAACGAATGTATGGTCACTCCGCCGGCGTTGATCGCCGCCACTCCGGTAGGGGCCACGACCGCGAACCGCTTGGATGTCTTCCTCACGATTTCCTTAAGGAACGTTGTCTTTCCCGTGCCGGCCTTGCCGGTCAGGAACACGGAGACACCGGTCTCTTCCACATATCTCTCCGCCAATGTGAATCTCTCGTCCTTTTCGATCATAGCTCCTGTTGTTTCTGTTGTTTGTCAATGGTTGCCGGTTGAGTTCAATGAAATCATAAACTTTGGGCTTATGCCCAATAACAGCCGCGTCATCGCTACTTTGCCACCGCTTGCAAATCCAAAGAGGATGCTTATCCTTTCTGAATGGTGTCTTCCAAGACATAAAGCCCGCTGCGAGTCGGCTCGGGCTTTCGTTCCGTTAAAGTTAGCATTAAAAGTTCTTACGGCAAAATCGGATTTGTATTGCGGCTCTGCGAACCGAGAAATTCCGTGGCAGGTAATTCGCTGATTATTAATATCTTGAAGCAGTGTTCTACTCTTGTTTTCTGTAGAGGATGTTTTATTCAATTACATGGTTTACAGTCTTTTAACTGCCACGCCTGAAACTTCTGTTTTCTCAAGAAAAATCGTTATGTTTGTTTTCATGAACTTTGACGCGGTGAACTTCGCCGCAAATCCAAGGTTTGTCATGGAAATGCCGAACAAGAATATTCATAAAAAAGGATTCTTTCCTGAGCCGCCGAGGGGTCGCGACCTTTCGAAGGAACGCATCCTGCTGCATTGCTGCTGCGCTCCCTGTTCGACCGCCATCATCGAATGGATGGTCGGTGAGGGGTTGCGTCCCGGAATATTCTTCAGCAACTCCAACATCGTTCCTATCCGGGAATATTCCATCCGCCGCGATGAGTTGATCCGATATGCGGCCGCACACGGCCTCGAAATGATTGATGATGAATATGATCACTCGGCTTGGCTGGCCTTTGTCCGTCAGTTGGAGACAAGTCCGGCCGCTGAGCCAGTGGTTCGACAGATCTCACCAACCATCGAAGCGGCCACTTCCGATGGCGCACCGTCCTTTCGGCAGGCTCAGGGACCGGTCATCCGCATCGCCGAGATGCCGGAGCGCGGCCCCCGCTGCCTTGAATGTTTCAAGTTCCGTCTTATGCGGGCCGCCCGCTATGCGGCCACTCACGGCTACACTCTGCTGACCACAACCTTGGCATCTTCCAGGTGGAAAGATTTGAATCAGGTCGATGCTGCGGGCCGTTGGGCTTGCGAAACGATCAATTCGTCGCTGGTCGCGCCAGGCAACGATCTGATGCCAAAGCCTTGCCCTGACGCCGTTTCCGATAATGATCAGGCAAGCGCTGGTCGATGCCAAACATCCAGTGTTCTTTGGTGGAATCAGAATTGGCGCCGAGGAGGACTTCAGGAACGCCGGAATGCTCTAATCAAGGAGTGGGACATGTACAACCAGACATTTTGCGGATGTGAGTTTTCTCAAAGGCATTGAGCAAGGGACTTTTGCGGACAGGCAAACATGCCGCTTTTAAGGAGGAAGCGAGTGGCTGCGGCGCAGGGCTGAAATGAACCTATTATATTAAGTAACGCAAGTTTCGCATTTGCGAAACACCACTCCTCTTCTCTTCACTGCTTGCAGTGAAAGCAACTCCCTCCCCCGAGGGGAGACTGTCTTAAAAGTATAATTACCATCTCCGAGGATAGAAAATTCGTTGTCGCCCCTGTATAGGGGTACAGACTTTTCAGCTCTCGCCGAGACTTTTAAGACAGTCTGGGGGAGGGATTTATGGAGGGGGTAACGTGACCGAACCATCTTCGCGACCACATCTGTGCGTGAAACAGCCTTTCTGGCTCACGGGCTATTTCTTGTACAGGGCGAAGAGGGCGGAACCGGAGCCGGACATCGAGGCGTAGACCGCGCAGGAGTCGTAGAGGGACTGCTTGATGGCCGCCAATTCCGGATGCGCCTTGAAGACAGAGGCCTCGAAATCGTTGACCAGATTGTCTTTCCACTCGG
>SAMEA104315429__coassemble_1390_pt1 | contig 11859 bp, 7 predicted proteins | sample SAMEA104315429__metabat2_low_PE_011 | metagenome-assembled genome bin SAMEA104315429 (sample SAMEA104315429) | gut metagenome | biome: Monkey gut; feature: monkey-associated habitat; material: faeces | place: China | collected 2013 | reverse complement strand
AGCTGATGCTGAAGGGAAATAGCCCCAACGATAGCCTCTTGCGAAAACGGATGATCCATCAGCGCGCATCGTGGCCGAAGCCATGTACTTTTCCTTCCAGTTCCAGTTCGCGCGGGCGAAGAAGGATGCTATGGAGTTCTTCTGGGAAGGTGATCCGCTGATGCTCGACATTGATGAAGGTGTAGTGGACACATTTGAAAGATAAGCATGCTCAAGGTCTCCGAAATTGGAATCCACATTGCTTGCGCTGAGAGACTCACCGTAGCCCCACTTTTCCAGAGAGCTTCCCACAAGGGCGTCAATCTGATGCTCATTGATATTGAATGAGTAACTGGCCGTGTTTTCCCAAGACCAGCGGTTAGACAGAGACATGCTTTGGGAGACCTGATCCATCTCCCTCTTGGCAGTGGCGTCGAGGTCATATTCCGGCATGTAGGAGCGGTAGCTTGAAGAGCTCATCATGTAACCGAACTGACTCTTGATGTTGAGCCTTTCTATCGGCTGGAGAACCGCATAGACACTGGCCTGAAGATAATGACTCTTGGACACATTCTGGTTGGAGGTATAGTCCATGTAGGCGATCGGGTTCTTCGCCGCACCGTTGGCGGTGTCCCAGACGTAGCTGTCTGCCACCCTGTCTTCAAAGACATAGTAGCTTCCGTCAGAGTTATAGGCCGGCATAAGCGGACTCATCACAAGCATGTTGTGGACTCCGTTCCAGTATATGCCCTCCGTAGCGAAGGATCCTGTGGTTTTCTGGTAGCGGTAGTTAAGGGTCTGGCCGACCTTCAACACATCCAAAGAACCTTTTTTGAAGACTGTGTTCTCAGAGTTCACCCTGAAGTTATAGCGGTCAAGGTGAGGAATGGATGAAGGCACGCCCATCGTGGCGTCCTGCCCCGTGTAGGCAAGTCCTAATGAATATGTACCCGTCTTCGACCCGCCAGTGACATTAACCGAATGATTCTGGACAGGAGCGTCCTCATTGATGATCTCCTTGAGCCAGTTGGTACCTGTCCAGCCATCCTTTATGGCCTTATAGAGACGTGGACCGATGTGGTTCTCCCAATTGTAAGGAGCAAGACCGTCCATGATTCTGGATTCATCCTGAATCTGCATGAACTCATTGGCGTTCAACAGAGTAGGAATCTTATAAAGATTCTGGAGACCGTAGTATCCATCATAGGTGACAGAAGCCTGTCCCTCTTTTCCTTTCTTGGTGGTGATGAGGATGACACCGTTTGCCGCCCTTGCTCCGTAGATCGCGGCTGATGCGGCGTCTTTCAGCACATCAACAGATTCAATGTCGGACGGATTGAGCGCGGAGATGCTGCCGTTGGCAACTCCGTCAACGACATAAAGAGGCGCGGAATCACCGATTGTGCCAAGACCACGGATGTTGACCTTGAAGCCGGATCCAAGGAAGCCATTGTTCTGGACGATGTTGACTCCCGGAGACTGTGACTGCAACGCTCCAAGGACATCCACGGTGTTGAGTTTGGCGATGTCATCGCCCTTTACCTGCACGGTGGAGCCTGTGACAAGCTTCTTTTTCTGTACGCCATAGCCGACGACAACAACGTCATCCAGCCAAAGCTGGTCTTCATCAAGAGCGATCCTGATCCCATCCGAAGCTTTCACCTGACGTGTGACATAGCCCATCTGAGAGACTTCCAGAATGGTTCCGGAGGATGCTTCAATCCTGAAGGTACCGTCAACTTCCGTAGTGGTTCCCACAGTGGTACCTTTTACAAGGACATAAGCTCCTACAATAGGCTGTCCGTCCGAGGCTGTGACCACGGTACCGCTCAGAACAGACTGTGCGCCCATGGGGATGACACTCATCCCGAAAAGCGACAGCACAGCGGCGCAGACCTTGAGTGTCCAAGGAATGAGCGAGCGTTTTTCTGTGTGTAGCATAACAACTGTTTTTGGGTTGAATATAATTGGTAAAGACAAAACTCCCCTATCCCTGTCCCTGGGAGCCTTCCGGAATACTCAGGTTCCGACAGGACAGACAGAGGAGAGTTCAATAATAGTTTCAGTGTTTTCCGAACCTGATCAGCAGCCTTTCACGCTTTCCTTATAGGCGGCGATACACTCGGCAAGACGCTCCCTGGCGGTGGTGTCGCCCGGTATGTTGTGGGACGGGTTGATGTGAAGTTTCATTCCACGATCCGCAAGAATCTCGCAGACTGTCGTGATGATCATCCAGACACATGTGATGGAAGCCATTGTGGAAAGAGGTCCGATCTTGTCGAAGTGATTCTTCAAAGTCACGGACGCATCCTGAAGAGGGCAGCATGTGTCAACCACATAATCAGCGATCTGGAAAAGGTTCTTTCCGCCTGAGTGGCGAGGTTTCTTGTCACCGGTCCTGCCTGCCGATCCGCAGACGATGACCTTCATGCCACGCTTGTGAGCCTCATTGGCGACATCAATGTTGACAGCGTTCACTCCGGTGTGCGAGAAGATCCAGAGAAGATCATTCTTGTCGAAGTTCCAGCTTTGCATTATCGCCTGGCCATAGCCTTCCTCTCTCTCAAGCCACAGGAACTGGTTGATACCCATCTCGCCTACGATGTGGGTGAAGAATGTCAAAGGGAGCTCGCAAAGAGGATGGAATCCTACGATGCCACCGATCCTCGGATACATCTCCTCGATCGGAAGATTGGCATGACCGCAGCCGAAAGTGTGTACAAGATGACCTGACTGGATGCAATCAGCCATCACCTCGGCAACTTTCTTGATTTGTTCCATCTGTGTAGCCTCGATCTCATTCATGACATCGAAGGCGTTTTGTTTCCATTCGTTTGCTAACATTGTTTGTAGATTAAAAAGTTTAACTATTGAGTTGTTTGAATATTCATAAAAGTGTCATCCTTTCATCCGCGACGAGACCTTGACTGCCAAAGGGACAAGCGTCATCATGCATGCAACCGCAACGACAAGAAGAACAGGCAAGAGGATCTGGCGCCCGGCGTCAAAAGCGGCTCCGGTCAATTTGTTGAAAGTGTACTGCCCCAGCAGCGCAATGAACAACGCAATCGAGATCGCCGTGCCAGACAGCTCCCGGAAGGCTCCGCCGATGTAGTTGAGAATGACAGGATAAGTCGCGCCGACTCCAAATCCGATCAGAATCATCGAAAGGTAGGCCGCAAAAACGCTCCCGGAGCAAAGAAGGAGCAGCATCACTCCTGCAAGAGCGGCGGACAGATAGGAATATAGGGTTCCGATAGCTCCAAGTTTTCCAAGGATGAAGCCAAGAGGCAGACGACCAGCCAACATCCCGACGGTGAACCAAGTCATGGCAAGAGTGGCGGAGGCCATGCTCATCCCTTCTTTGTCACTTAGGTACGAGACCGTGAAATTACCCTGCGCTCCCTCAAAGCCGCTCTCAAAGAAAAGGATGATCGCAAAGAGAATAAGAGCAGGGTATCTCAGCAGCCCGGCTGTCTTCCTCATCGACACGTTCTCCGATGGCTTGGCGGCAGGGAAACGGGTAAACACGAAGAAGACGATGAACGCCGCCATCACCGCCGACACTGCGTTGAGAGTGATTGTGAAATCCACGATGAAGTAGTTCAGCAAGGTCCACAGCAATGCTCCGACGCAGTAGAACGCGCCGAGCAGACCGAGGCGTCCTCCCCTCTTGTCATCGTCATAGATGTCTGACACAAGGGCATTGGTCTCGCCGTTGAGTATGCCTCCGCCTATTCCGAGACAGAAGATGGAAAGATGAAGCATTACTATCTCCCTGAAGTTCGCAAGGCCTTGAAGCCCCGCGAGAGCAAGGACGGAACTCAGCGCGAGAAGCCATTTGTAGCCGAAACGGTCAACCACAGGGCCGAACACTATTGTACCCAAAAGGATTCCAAGAGACATTGTCGACGGCAAGCCGTTGGCTCCGTCCACAATGCCGTTCAACTGTCCGAGAATCGGAGCCAGGGAAAGCATCGCCACCCCGAAAAACGCCATCCCGGCGCAAGCCGAGACGAAAACTGATGATGTTGAATATCCACGCATGGCCTTCCTACTTCTCTTGTTGTCCTATAGTCTTGAAAGCCAGATAGGCCGAACCATAAAGAGCAGCTTCTCCCTGAACCTCTGAGACGCGGAACTCCACGTGATCCATCGCTATAGGCTGCCCCCACTTGCAGGCTTCATCGTAAATCCTCCCGATAAACTCCTCAGCAGGTCCGAAGACTCCTCCTCCGAAGATCACTTTCTCAGGATTCAGGATGCTGACCAGATTAGCGGCGGCCATTCCCCACATCTCCACAGCCTTGTCAAGAACTTTCGCGGCCAGACGGTCGCCTTTATGGTAGGCGTCAAACACGTCATGGGAAGTGATCTCATCTATAGGTCTGCCGCTCAGCACCCCGGTGTAGTTGCGGTTGCAGCGCAGCGCCCGGTGAATCTGGGTCGCGATGCCGTTGCCTGAGGCATAATATTCAAAACATCCGGTAGGAATATACTCCTGCTGGTAAGGGTAATGAAGAGCCATCCAGCCTGCGGCTCCGATGATGTCCTCAGCGCCATGGAGCACCCTGCCGTCAACCAGAATACCGACCCCGATACCAGTCCCGACAGCGATGTAGATGGCATTGCCGCATCCTTTGGCGGCTCCTTTCCAGACCTCGCCAAGAATGTAGCATGTCCTGTCGCTCTCAATCTCCACCTTGACGTCAGGGCCGACCAGACCGGAGATCCTTTTTTTGAGCGGGTATCTTTCCCAACCGGGAATATTCGGGGCCCAGACAACATCCTGCTTAGAGAAGACTATCCCTGGCACACATATTCCCACCGCCTCGACCCTTTCTCCCCGGCAGGAGCCGCAAAGAGCCTTGATGAGGTCTAAGACAATGTCTCCTACCGCATCACCCTTCGCTCCGTCAAGAAGTTCAACCTGCCTTGCGCACATCTTGCCCGAAGCATCGAAGACCGCCCCAAGCGCCTTTGTACCACCAAGGTCTATCGCTATTACCGCCATAATGTCTGAACGTTAGAGTTCTTTGAATGTACCAAAGGAATATCCACGCGCGCGAAGCCCGTCAATGATTTCTCCGAGATGGGAATATACCCGGTCTTCCTTTGCCCTGCCAGGATAGTTCATCGCATGGACGAGGATGACGGCCCCGTTGAGACCATATTTGTCATCAAAGTCCCAGATGTTCTGAACCAACGAACCGGCACTTCTGTAGGCGGTCTCCCCCTCTGCGGCCCAGTCAAGCCCCGTGACAAGTCCTGAGGTAGGCTTCACCAGTTTGTAGCCCAAACCTTTGAGAACATAGGCGGAAGCCTCGTCGCAGGTCTCGTAAGGAGGTATCATCCAGCGGAACCGGTCTTTGTTGAGTCCGAAACGCTCAAGCTCCGCCTCCATACCGCGGATGTCCCGGACAAGGGAATCAGAGGACACAAGACTGACCCCACCCTCACACAGAAGCAGATGCTTGTCTGAATGGCCTGAAAGGTAATGCCCTTCCCGGATGATTCTCTTGATCGGAGCCTTGTACCTTGGTTGCCTGAAGCACTCGCCGGTCGGGAAGAAAGAGCCCTTCACACCTTTGGCCTTAAGAGTGTTCAGGACGGGAACCACACCGTCAAAATTCTCAAAATGTCCTTTGTCATCCGAACTGTAATGCGCCGTGAAGACAAGATAGACCTTCTTTTCGTTGACATTGACTCTGCTGACCACACCGTTCTTATCCTTCCTTACCCCCTTAAGTGCGGCTCCCTCCATCTGATAGGCAGAGAACGGGAATGTCAGAGACGCCGTGCCGTCCATAGTAGGCTCGTTCGTTGAATAGTCATGGGTACTGTCATGGTAGACCATAGTGCCGGGCTGGACATCAAGATAGTTGATCCCACCTTCCATATTCACGCCCTTTAAACCGGAGAATATCGCGCTGTAGACAGGTCCGTCAACAAGTCCTCCACTTGTGTTGCCAAGGTTGAGATTGACGATGAACGAGTGCGGCTGGGTAGGATAGACCTCAGCCCCGGGCATCTGAACAATCATGCAGACTCCCCAAGGGTTGCACCCCAACAGCCAATCCCTGAGCGCGCCTTCCATCTCCTTGTAGGTCTCGTCTCCAGTAAGATGACGATAGAGAATGCACTGGGTGAGCATTGCGGTCGTAAGATTATTGGAACACCAGATTGATGGTATCCCATAAAGGAAAGGGGTCCCTTCTGCCTTCTCGAATGTCCTCTGGATTCCGGATCTGAGGTTGCGGATAAACTCCGCCGAGACTCTGGCGTTGCCATCTTTGGCAAGGTGATAGTGTCCCATATTCATGAACGGGTACCACTGATAGTGTCTCGCGCTGTCCGCTCCCATCCACGGAGTCACCGGCTCCCTTCTGGCATATTCAATGGCCTGCGAGAGATACTTCGCATCTCCTGTGCTATGGTACATTTCCACCGCGGCAAGTTCCATGTCATCAACCCAGTTGTCCTCCTCATAGATGTATGGAGAGACCACAGACGCCGTCTGGCAAACTCCCGGCTTATCTATTCCAAGCTGATAGGCTCCCTCAGCCTTAGCCCCGATCCTTGCGGCGAACTCAGGATAGAACGGAGCCAGAATCTTCGAGCCAAGCGCGAAATCTGACGCGAACTTCCCCACTGTGCTGGAAGTGCCTGTGGTTGCATTGGTGAGATTGTACCTCTGCTGAGGCTCACCGCTGACAAAGTAGACCGGACGACCATTGTTCTTGCCCCAACCGTAGTCCGCGATGTCCTTGGCAGGCTCACGCATTCCTACATGATCGCGGTCATCCGCGATCTGGTTGTAGAACTCACCCGGCTCCGGATTCATCCTGTCAAGCCAGTCCAAGCCCCAGTAGATCTCATCAATTATGTCAGGGATGCCGTTCCCGCCCGGAGTACCGTCGGCAAGATACTCGTCCCCAAAAGCTTCCGGATTACTCTGGTAGGCAAACATCATCTGATAGATGGCGTTGGCCGAAGTGGTCGTGTACTGAAGGCAGTCCGAAGCGTCATGCCATCCCCCGCGCACGTCTATCCACTGCCCCTCCTTTGTAGGATGATAGCGAATGTAGCCGTCCTTGACGTGGCAGCTGTCCCTCATGAACGGATTCCAACCACAACGTTGCTGACGCATATAGTTCAGGACAAAATCAGCGGCTCCGTCATAGGCCTCAGCGCTGATCCTTACCACGGAGGATTTTGATCCGCCAGCCACAATGAAATAGTTGCCTTCCGCCGTGAGCGCGGAAAAGTCGAGTCTTACAGTTGTCTTGAGCTCACCCATCACACCTGTGTTCCTTACATCCTCCGGTCTTGAGGCATACACCGTTTCTCCGGTGGATGCGTCCACGACGGAGAATGATGGGATTTCATGCGGTTCCACGTCATTGCTGACATAAACCGCCACTTTGGAGGCATCGGGAAGATAACCGACCTGATTGATCCGAATCCATTCCCCTGCCCTTGCCTGAAACGAGACAGCCATTAATGAGAAGGCTGCGAGAAGTGATAATCTGAAAGACTTCATCTGGCTTTATTTTTAGTGTTGTGTCAAATATAATACTTTTCAACCAATATACAAACAATAAAATACAATATTATTAATCCAATTTTTTACTATAATTGGTAATTGATTGAGCATTAGTGTATTGTGTATAAAACTGTAAATAATACTTTTTTGCTATTAGAAGCATGACAGAACTCGGTTGAATACAGCGAGAAAATGCGGAGCCGCGTCCAAAGGAAATGCGCTAATAACTTTATCAATAAAGCATTAGAGCTCACCTGCTTTGTATCAGCAGATGAGCAGTAATCTTCTCATTTAGAGCAACATAAACGATTCCCTTTAGTCCATGCCGACCAAAGACGGATGTCTTGTCCACAGATAATCAGGCTGTTGCGATTCACGACTCTTCCCCATCGTCTCCATCTCGCGTCTGGTCAATCGGTCTTGATGTCGTAAAGATTGCTGTTACCTGAGGGGTAATATGGCAGGGACGGGTCTTCTATCAGAGCGTCAACGTTCAGACGGACAGCCTGCATCACGTTACGCTCCAAGAAATCTCTTTCTATGTCCAGAGTGAAATGCATAAAGCCGGCGACAGTGTGATTGTTGCCAAGGTACCGGTAGATGCGATAGTCATAACCGTTGTCAGACAACGCCTTGGCCAGGGCTGACGAGCCACGGAACGAGTAGCCGCCGTAACTGGTAACCTCATAAGGCACGATGTCATCCTTCGTGCCGTGCATCAAAAGTGTCGGACAAGGTTTTCGGGAATATTCAATAGCACATCCTTTGACAAGCAGCGCTCCGGCGAAGGACATCACGCCGGCATAGTTGAAGCCCTCCGGCAGCACTGACGCGACGGGCGTTCCGTTACAGATCTCATATTCAGCCTGTAACGCGGTTATCGCGCCGGCGGAGGATCCAGCGACCACAAGGGCGGACGGATCTATGCCCAGATCATCCCGATGCTCGATCAGATAGGATGTCGCGCTGAACAGATCCTCAACCGCAAGGTTTATAGCCCTTTCCAACAGCACGACGAACTCCGAGGCGGTAACGCCCCTAACCCCCTTCAAGCCAAGACGGTAGTCAATCGCCACCACCCCATAGCCATCTTCGGTCAGATCCCTGAACCACTCCATAGCCGTCCCGTCACGCCTGTTCCCTTCCATGAACCCGCCTCCGAACACATAGAGGATCGTCGGTTTCCTGCGGCCGTCAATCTCCGTCACGCTCCCCTCCGCCGGAGAGTAGATGTCCATGAAAAGCGTCAAAGTGTCTTTCCGTGAATATTCCAAAGTCCAGCGCGGAGTCAGTTCCCGCGCAGAGACCCACATCCCGGCGCCGAGCGGACACACGGACAGCATCAGCGCCATCAAAAAGGTTATTTTCCTCATATTCAATATTTTCAGCATCAATGACAAGCACTTCCCTTTTTCCAACACCCACAATTGGCAGCGCGGTGCCTTTAATCCTTTTTGCCACCGGTGGGGCGCAAACGGACGCCGGCCATAGCGCTACCTATATAATTCTCCATCAATAAGATGTATGTGCAGTATGCCGGTGTACGCAATTCCCTTCTTCGCCTCCATGGCCGTGAGAAACATCGTCTCCATCCAGACCAGTTCGAAAAATCCAACATACCATCGGGAAGAATGAAACCGAGGTAGCGCTCGTAGAGCATTGCTTGTGCTGTGCTCTTATCCATGACTACAAAGGTACTTCCTTTCACGGAATCTACCTTAGTAACCTTCAAAAAATAAGCTGCATCATCTTAAGGAATCTTTCCGGTCTATATCTCATCAGTCATGTGTCACCGGCACACTCCTTCTTCGAAAATAGATCTATCCTCGAAAGTATTCTCTTAATTTTATTTTCTTGTTCCTCCATGGCTGGATTTTCATATCATATCAGACACGGAGACTTGCAGGTGAGCCGTAACGGGGCAATTGGACGGCGACGGGAGCGTTTCCGGGAGGTTTCGCGGACGATGATGATGACTACTCGGAGGAAGGGTTTTTTCATCAGTCATGTGCCACCGGCACACTCCTTCTTCGAAAAAAGATCTATCCTCGAAAGTATTCTCTTAATTTTATTTTCATGTTCCTCCATGGCTGGATTTTCATATCATATCAGACACGGAGACTTGCAGGTGAGCCGTAACGGGGCAATTGGACGGCGACGGGAGCGTTTCCGGGAGGTTTCGCGGACGATGATGATGACTACTCGGAGGAAGGGTTTTTTCATCAGTCATGTGCCACCGGCACACTCCTTCTTCGAAAAAAGATCTATCCTCGAAAGTATTCTCTTAATTTTATTTTCATGTTCCTCCATGGCTGGATTTTCATATCATATCAGACACGGAGACTTGCAGGTGAGCCGTAACGGGGCAATTGGACGGCGACGGGAGCGTTTCCGGGAGGTTTCGCGGACGATGATGATGACTACTCGGAGGAAGGCTTGACGGGAATGGTGCGAGGTCGTCAGCAGTGACGCCACGGAAGCAGGACGGAGACGGGCAGAGGGGCGCTAGTCGCTGAGGCCGAAGAGATCGACTTCGACTATGTACTGCGCGCAACCTTCGGCTTTCGGGTCGGTGAACTGAGACTCGAACTTCTCAAGGTTGAGGTCCAGAGACAACCTTCGGGAACTTTCCGGCGGAGTAATCGTCCAGTAATGCACATTCAGCGGATTTCCGGGAGCCCAGTTGGCCCTGTCATAGAGATAGGTCCCGGCCTGAGGGTAGTTGTCCTTGTTGCTGTAGAAGATTCTTCCGGTCTTTTTCTGGGTGACTCCGTTGATCACGATGGTGTACGTGTTCTCATCGAACTCGGCAGCGTTTCTTGTCACGTAACCCGTTCTTTCTATGAATCTTCCCTGATCGTGACCATGGCCGCTCACGGCCACTTTCATCAACAGGGATTTGACTTCCTGCGGCAGGGTGAACTCCCTTTTGCCCAATCTGGAAGCGTCCTCGATGTCATGACCCTTCACACCGTAGGACCAGCCCCTGTAGCCGGAATTGCCGTCACGGCTGGAATCGTAGACCTTGGATGTCCACACGACTTTTTTCGACGGCTTGCCTTCGTAGAGATTGAAGTCCAGCCTGACGGCGTGGCTTCTTGTCGGGGTCGCGTCGAACCCGCCGTAGTACAGCCGGAACTCCGTGTCCCCGGAGAGCATAGAGGAATATTCAGAGACATCTATCCAAAAGGTCTTGCTCCAACTGCTGTTGAACGCGTTTCCGTATGGGGTGAACGCCCTTGTAAGTTCGTACCATTGACCGTCTGTCTTGTTGCGCACAAAAAGCATGGTTGTGTTGTCGTAGGAAGCTGGTCCTTCGAAGAAACTTGTCATAGTATAGGCGATGATGACCCTTTCATATTCCTTGTCCTTCGGGAATGTAAGGTTGAAGGAGAAGTCCTGTTCCTCGCCCCAGCCGAAGAAATGCAGCTTCAATTTGTCACTGCTGACCTTGGCGGAAGGCGTTTTCCCCGTCATGGGGTCGGACTTGTGGAACGGTTTCCTGTCTTCCCTGACAGCAATGTTGTCGGGGTCAAGAGGAACCGGAGGCTCAATCTTGTCTTTTCGGCAGCCTGAAAACATTGTGACGCACCCGGCTAAAACAACGCAGGCAACGGTGATTCGATTCATCATAATCATGTCTGTATAAGTTTTATCCATCGACCCCTAAATTAAAACAATTTAAAATAAAATCAAAATAAATGTCGCACTGACGGATCGCTGTTCCCTCCGCGCCCTGCGGCGACGTTTTGAGGGGTTATTTGTCGCCGGAGAGGGATAAAAGGAGCCCTCCGGCAACGATTCGAGTGGTTTGTGTTTCCGGAGAGGGATCAGAGGAGGCCTACGGCAACGTTTTGAGGGGTTTTTGTCGCCGGAGAGGGATCAGAGGGGGCCTGCGGCGACGTTTTGAGGGATATTCGTCTCCGGAGAGGGATCAGAGGGGGCCTGCGGCGACGTTTTGAGGGGTTTGTGTTTCCGGAGAGGGATCAGAGGGGTCCTGCGGCAACGTTTTGAGGGATATTCGTTTCCGGAGAGGAGCGGAGGGGAACGGCGGCATTATTGAGCGGTTTTGCCGCCGTCGAGGTTAAAAAGAAGGGTGAGAGGAGCGTTTTTGAGAGTTTTATTATTTATGTCGCCGTGGAGGGCATTCGATTGAAAATCAGACAGTAAAAAGGACCTCCTCCTATCGCTTCGAGGTAGGAGAAGGTTCATTTATTTCGCTCATTATTAAGGTCTTAGGCTCCACGGCCACTCGGCGGAGGAGAAGTTGCTCAACGCTTGTGCACCTGTCCAGAGCCAGCCTGGGTGGCGGTGGCTCCACGGCCACTCGGCGG
>SAMEA104315429__coassemble_1177_pt1 | contig 13433 bp, 9 predicted proteins | sample SAMEA104315429__metabat2_low_PE_011 | metagenome-assembled genome bin SAMEA104315429 (sample SAMEA104315429) | gut metagenome | biome: Monkey gut; feature: monkey-associated habitat; material: faeces | place: China | collected 2013 | reverse complement strand
CAAAGTTATATACCACTTAATCAAACTGACAGTCGTACTTTATCGAATGCTTACGCTCTGTGCTTCAACTATAAACTAACGAAATAAGCCTTTATTAAGCATTGTGATATTCTTAATGTTAGACATTTGAATGATTACAACGTAAGTTTCCTGAGAGGAAAGTCCTCGCAAAAGGTGGCACTGTAAACTGAATCAGTGAATCTGTAAAGAGAAACAGTTGAATCGAAGGACGGATGTAAACCAGTTCAGAGATGCTGTAAAGTATATCAGGTAAACAACCATTCTTAGGGAAGGTCACTGTTGCGAATATGATGATAATAATTGATATGATTCGCTTTTATTTGTAAAATAAAAAACGTTTTGTATATTTGTAAATCCAGTAAAAGAAAAATATTGGTACGCATTTAATACAATCACTTATGATAAGCCAATCGAGACTAATTAAGATAGTTGCAGGTGTTCTATCTTTGCTATGTGTGGTAGGGTGTGATTTTGCGAAAATGAAAAAGTGTGCTCCATATGTAGCTGAATATATCGAAGTAGATGGTGTGAAAATGAGGAACACATCAGAAAAGATGAGTATAGAGATCATTCCTATGATTAATAAAGGAATGTTATATAATTTTTTGTCAGAAGGTAAAGATGCCTATAAATATGAAAGTTTGTGTCGTAAGCACAACGATCTTTCATATAATCAGAAAATAAGTGTAATTAATGGTTATGTTTTTACGGCTCAGACATTTATATCGGAGGATTTTGACTCTATAAAAGTCACTTCTGACAAGGATTATGACGAAAAGCATCCAGCAGGCGAAAGCCTTAATGACTTATGTAGGTTCGTGGCGTTTTCTCCTTATAAGTTCATATCCAGCGGCTATAAAGACTACTACAACTACTCAAAGGATAATGTTTCAAAGACTCTCGCAAAACTTGCAGGTTATTTGGGAATATCTGAAGGTCAAAAACTTACTTGTCATCCTATAGACAAAATGCTGTCAGATGTGACAGCGAAGGATTTGATTCTGCTCGGTTATGACAATCCGTATCCGTTGTTCAGGTTACATTTTGAGAGTAAACCTGTTGTTTCAGGTGAGCATCAGATAACAGTGGAAGTCCGTACGGATGAGGGTAAAATCTACACCGCTACAATCACTATGAATTTTGTGGCGGACAACTGATTGTCTGTCAATTAATAAAGCAAGTACCTTGTGTGTAAATCCGCACAAGGTACTTGCTTATGTTGTTGATATTTATGGACTTGCCTGCCACGTTTTTTTAGACGTTAAAGAGGAAGTGCATGATGTCGCCGTCCTGGACGACATATTCCTTGCCTTCGGTGGCGAGCTTTCCGGCGGCTCTGACGGCACTTTCGCTGCCAAGTGTGACGAAATCATCGTACTTGATGACTTCCGCCCTGATGAATCCCTTCTCGAAGTCCGTGTGGATGACTCCGGCGGCTTTAGGGGCCTTGTCACCCTTGTGGATTGTCCAGGCGCGGCACTCGTCTGAGCCGGCTGTGAAGAAGGTCTGCAGCCCGAGCAGATGGTAGGCTCCCTGAATCAGCCTTACGACACCTGACTCCTTCAGTCCCATCTCTTCAAGGAACATCTGACGGTCCTCATAGGAGTCCATCTCGGCGATTTCGGATTCGGTCTTGGCTGAGATCACGAGAATCTCCGCGTTCTCTTCCTTGACAGCCTCACGGACGGCGTCCACATACTTGTTGCCGTTGACAGCCGAGGCGTCGTCCACGTTGCAGACGTACATCACCGGCTTGTTGGTCAGAAGGAAAAGATCCTTGGCCATAGCGGCCTCCTCCTCGTTGGTGAACTCTACGGTCCTGCACGATTTGCCCTGCTCAAGGGCTTCCTTGTAGCGGAGCAGAAGGGCGACAAGCTTCTTGGCGTCCTTGTCTCCTCCGGTCGTGGCCTGTTTCTGGCTTTTTGCAAGACGTGACTCAACCGTCTCAAGATCCTTGATCTGGAGTTCCGTGTCAACTACCTCCTTGTCCCTGACAGGGTCAACGCTGCCATCCACGTGAACAACGTTGCCGTCATCGAAGCATCTGAGCACGTGAAGGATTGCATCGGTCTCACGGATGTTGGCGAGAAACTGGTTTCCAAGTCCTTCTCCCTTGCTGGCTCCCTTCACGAGACCGGCGATGTCCACGATGTCAACAGTGGCCGGGACAACGCTCTTAGGCTTGCACATGTCGGCCAGCACCTCCAGCCTCTTGTCAGGAACGTTCGTCGAGCCAAGATTAGGCTCGATTGTACAGAAAGGAAAGTTCGCGCTCTGGGCCTTGCCTGAGCTTACACAGTTGAACAAAGTTGACTTGCCTACGTTCGGAAGTCCGACTATTCCGCATTTCAAAGACATATCCTATTAAGTTCTTAAATCAATAAAATTTATTTTATGACAAAGATACGAATAATGAATCTGTTTTGATTTGTTTTAGTAATCCTTTTTAAGAAGATAAATTTTTACCAAATCTTTGGCAATATGTTATTTTACAGTTAATTAAGCTGCCCTTTGCAAAAGATTGCCAACTTATTTCCAAAAGATTGCCAAGGTTGGTATGGATAAAAAACATTCAAATCTCAAAAAGAACATGTCATAAAAAAAGTTTTTCTGTTTCTTTTCGTTTTTTACGTTTTTGTGCCGCATATTTGCCGGTGGAATGAAAAGAACGCTCATCATACTGTCTGCGCTTCTTCTCTTCCGGCCAGCCTACGATGTTTCTGTCTTTCATAGTTTTAGTTTTGGATCCAGGGTGGCAGGAAGAGAAGATCAGACGCTTGTCATGTTCTGGAATCTGGAGAATCTTTTCGATTGGCGCAGGGACAGTCTTAACGGAAGCGAGTCCGAGGCTGAATTTACCTCATTCGGTAAAAAGCATTGGACAAAACGCAGGTTCACGGCGAAATGCAATGCGATAGCGAAGTCGATATTCTGGATAAAGGACCGCGAGGGCGCGCTTCCAGACGTTATAGGAATCGCCGAGGTGGAAAACCGTTTTGTTCTCAAAAGGCTTTTGGAGGACACGCCTCTCTACAAGACAGACTACGAGATCGTGCATTTTGACTCTCCTGACCCGCGTGGGATTGATGTTGCCCTTCTTTACAGATTATCCAGACTTGAACTGCTTCAGGCTGTGCCTTTGAGAGTCGGGGGTGGGGCTGACCCTCCGTTGAGGACCAGGGATATTCTTTTGACAAAATTCCGGAGGCAGGACGGGGACAGTGTGGCGTTTCTGGTGAATCACCATCCGTCCAAATACGGCGGCAAGACCAATGACAGGCGCAAGATGGCTCTCCTGAGATTGAGGAACGCCACTGACTCGCTTCAAAATGCCGGCTTAAGGAATATAGTCGCGATGGGTGACTTCAACGACACTCCCGAGAATCCGGCTTTCGGGATATTGACTGACGGACAGCCTTATCCTTTGTTGAACATTGCGGCTCCGTTGGCGGAAAGAGGTGAGGGAACGATAAGATATTCAGGTAAATGGGAGATGATTGACATGTTCTTCGCTTCGGAGAACCTTATGCTGAACGGGCATATTCTTGGAATGAAAGTTTTGAGGTTGCCGTTTCTGATGACGCGGGACAATGCTCATTCTGGGGAAAAACCGCTCCGGACGTACTCTGGACCACGCTACATAGGGGGAGTGAGTGATCATTGTCCGATTGTTGTGAGGATTCGGTAGATAATCAATAAAAAGTGTTAAATTTGTCTCATTGGAAGCCGTCTCGGTCGTTGTGGTCGAAAGGATTTCATTAAACGGACAAAACTTAAAAAATCACATAATATGGAAATGAAAACCAGAATCAGAGAGAAATTCAAGACTCTCTTCGGCGCTGAAGGCGAAGTGTTCGCTTCGGCTGGCCGCATCAATCTTATCGGTGAGCACACTGACTACAACGGTGGTTACGTTTTCCCTGGAGCCATTGATCGCGGAATCATGGCTGAGGTCAAGTTGAACGGAACGCAGAAAGTAAAGGCTTTCTCGCTTGACTATGATGAATATGTTGAGTTTGGACTCAATGAGGAGGACAAGCCTAAGCAGCAGTGGGCCAGATACATCTTCGGTGTGTGCAGGGAAACCGTGAAGCGTGGCGGAAAGGTAGAGGGCTTTGACACAGTCTTCGCCGGTGACGTTCCTCTGGGAGCCGGACTTTCCTCATCCGCCGCTCTTGAGAGTACATTCGCTTATGCCATCAACTACCTGTTCGACAACAAGATCGACAAGTTTGACCTTGCCAAGATCGGTCAGTCAACCGAGCATAACTACTGTGGCGTGAAATGCGGAATCATGGATCAGTTCGCATCTATTTTCGGAAAAAAGGGCAGCCTTATCCGTCTTAATTGCAAGACATTGGAGTACAAGTACTTCCCGTTTGATCCGAAGGGCTACAAACTGGTTCTTGTTGACTCTTGCGTGAAACATGAGCTGGCCTCTTCGGCGTATAACAAGAGGAGGGAGTCCTGCGAGAACGCCGCAAGGGCCATCAGGAAGAATCATCCGGAAGTGGAGTTCCTCAGCGACGCCAAGAGAGTTTGGCTTGAGGAGGTTCGTGAGGAGATTCCTGCGGAGGATTTTCTCAGGGCTGAATATGTCATCGGAGAGGTTCAGAGAGTCCTTGACGTGTGCGACGCCCTTGAAAGAGGTGACTATGAGATCGTCGGCGAGATGATGTACCAGACTCATTTCGGATTGAGCAAACTCTACGAGGTCAGCTGCGAGGAACTCGATTTCCTCAACAAGCTTGCCCGTAAGTGTGAGGTGACAGGTTCCCGCGTGATGGGCGGAGGCTTTGGAGGCTGTACGATCAACCTCGTGAAGGATGAGCTCTACGACGCGTTCGTCGCCGCGGTCAAGGAGCAGTTCCCTGCCAGGTTCGGTCACGATCCTAAGTTCTACGACGTAGTGATCAGCGACGGTGCAAGAAAAGTTGAATAATATCTAATTTTACTTAATACGACAAAGGGTCGCACGGGATTGTTCCTCTGCGGCCCTTTATTTCATTCTTCTGTTCCCAAAGAATCTACCCGAACAAGTCTTTAAGTGTGAGTACTTTCTGGAAGCGGCTTGAATATTCGTTTCTTTTGAGTCCATAGGTGGTGATCAGCACGCTTGCTATGCTGCGCTTGTGTTTGAACATCTCTGATGTCCGGTCAATCCGATTCGTTATCTTGCGGGCGTATGCGGAGGTAACAATATAGTTGTCGTTACAGAACTTGATTTCACAGACATCCACAACTCTGTCCGCTCGGTCAATCAGAAGATCGATCTGCATTCCTTCTTCCGTGTCCGTGCCGCTGACGTTCCATGCGGATTCTGAGGATAGAACGCCTGAGATGCCCAAAGCCTGTTTTACCTGGTCTATATGATTGAACACCACCTCTTCAAAGGCATGTCCTAGCCAGTTGTTCATGGCTGGAGAATTATAGTTCATCTGCCAGAAATGTTGCTGATTTTTGTTCTTCTTCACATGGTGTAGATAGAACGAGCAGAATGGGTCAGAGAGTCTGTATTTTAGTGTTTTTTCTCCGAATGGTTTGTAGGATAATATGAGTCTGCTTTTTTCAAGAGCAGCCAACGATCGTGAAAGGGAACCTCCGGAGGTGATATTGAGACCCTTTGTCAATTCTTCCCTTGTAAGTCCGCATCTTTTCTTGCCGATAGCAATGATGATTGATTTGAGGGCTTCTGGGTTGGCGAATTGGGAGGAGAAGAGCCTATCAAATTCATCGTTTAGAATGGAATCCTTGTCAAACAGTAGATTGTCAATGTTTTGCACTATACTTAAATCTTCCTGAAACTGTGACAGATAGTATGGTATGCCGCCGAATGTCATGTATGCCTGCACAATGTCATATTTGTCCAAATGAAAGCCTTCGTCTTTGAAAAAGGCCTCACATTCCCTCAAAGTGAAAGGCCTGACGTAGATGCTTGTGGTTACCCTATCGTACAGTCCGCCCTTATTCTCAAGCATCTCATCGCAAATCCATGACGTGGCTGATCCGCATACTATTAATTTTACATGGCTGCGGGCGGAACACCAATCATTACAAAAGTGTTCGAATGCGCTAACAAACCCAGACCGTGGAGTGTCCATCCATGGCAATTCATCAATGAATATGATTTGATTGTTTCCGTCTGCTTTCTTGTCCATCAGCTCCTGTAACAGGTGAAAGGCTTCAATCCATGTCTTTGGACAGGTCTTCGTACTTGAAAGACCATAGGATTTCATGGAGTAGAAGAACTCTTCCAGTTGGTTCTGAAGCTGTCCTTTTGCTGATCCTTTATCAACCGGAGACACAGCAGTGTGCTTGAATGCAAAAGTATTGTTGAAAAACTCGTTTATCAGGTATGTCTTTCCAACACGCCTTCTTCCGTAGACAACGATAATTTGAGCCCTGTTCCTATCCAACGCTCTTTGTAATTTTTGTCTTTCGACCTCTCTTCCTACCATAACAATCCTTATTTGGCCATAAATATATAAAAAACCTTACTTTTGGCCAAATATGAATTTTAATTTGGCCAAAACACGTAAGTTTTACTAGGTTTTTGGCTGAATAAAGTGTATTTGTGGTCAATGCGAATGCAGTGTTGACCTTCCCTGAGAATGGTTGACACTTTTGGGGTGGTTAAACTAAGATTGTTTACACATTCACTGGGCTGGTTTACATCGGATGGCAGTGTCTACCTGAAGAAGCGGGCGACCCAGTCCGGGTCGATGCGGGAGAAGCCGGGGGAGGGCTTGACGGAGGAGTTGCGGCGGATGATGCCGGCGCAGTCTTCGTAGACGTTGAAGCCGATGCGGAGACCGTGCATCTGGCCGTCTTTCGGGTATGAGAACTCGATGTCGTTGTCCGGGCCGTCAACATGGTAGAATTTGAACGGTGTGTCAAGCAAGTCCTTGGAACCGCCTTTCTCCATCATCTCCATCTTGGTGATGTACTTGCACATCTCAATCACACAGTCGTCCAGTCCGGTGTCGAAGATGTTTACTTTCTCGATCAGCGAGCCTATGTCGCTAACCCGGCGGAGCGTGTAGCCTTCCAGCGTCTGCGAAATCTTCTCGAACTGTGCCTCAAGAGCCTTTTCCTGCGCTTCCGGAAGGATCCCGTCGGGCATAAGCCAAATCATAAGCCGTTCGTTCGGGTCGTGGTAAAGCGTCTGACCTTGAACGAGATTGGCCTTGCCACAGTGGGGGCATTCCCACACGAACAGCGAGCCGTCCTTGACTTTAGCCTTCAATTCCGGATTCTCTCCGACATTAATGCGGTTCCAGACTTCTATTCCGTGCTTTTCTCCGCAGGCCGGACATGCGGCCGTAACCTTCTCTGACATATTCGTTTAATCTAAATATTCTCTAACTCCACTTTCGCAAGTAGGCAATAGCCTGTTGTCAAACACATTATCTCACGTTCGGAGGAGATTGCTCACCCACATCATTTCACGTTACCCTCTCCCTAAATCCCTCCCCTCGGGGGAGGGACTTGCTTTCACTGCAAGCAGTGAAGAAGATAGGTGTTTCGCAGATGCGAAACTTGAGTTCTCTAATTATCACCAGCTTTGTACATCGCCGCTGGCTTGTCTGGCAGAACACTGAAAAAGTGGTGAACCACCTTTTTTCGGGAACTTCGTTGCGAGGGGTATTCAGCGCCTTCCTTGTCTGGCGGTCAGAATATTCCAACCTCCTACTTATCAAGCCATTTCCAGACCTTGTACATCAGCGCTCCCCAGGCGAGGAACAGGACCACATAGACCCAGAACGGCAGTTTGGCCGCATAATTCGTGCTTTGGGTGTACCTGTCGAACTCCGGGATGTCGGCGTAGTAATATGCCCCCGCCCCGAAATCAAGCGAATCCTGAAGCCCGAGACCGCGCGCCATGATGTAAAGGGCGGCCAGAACGGTCGCCCCTATAACGATCAGGGTAAGAACCTTGACGATTCTTTTGCCTGTGATATTCATCAGTCAAGAACAGGAATCGGGAAGAACTTGCCGGAGAGGAGGAACCAGACGGCGAAGAACGTCAGCGCGATGTTGAAGAGCTGGCCGATGATGTAGAGCCAAAGCACCTTGCCGCCCTGCATTTGCTTGATGATCTCCTTGAAGTTCGTGTCCAGTCCGATGCTTGTGAACGCCAGCACGAACGCCCAGTTCTTGTACTGGTCGAGAACCTTGTTGATGGCTCCGACTTGATCGGCTCCGCAGAGTGGTTGGATGAGGAATGAGGCCACCATCGAGGCGATGAAGAAACCGAGGATGAACTTCGGGAATCTGTACCAAATCTCGCTTGCTCCCACCTTTGTGGTCCCGCCGTTGTCAATCTTTGTGGCGAAGAACACGGCCACGAAGAAGGCGATGAAACCGATCAGGATGTTCTGTATGGACTTCACCAGAACCGCTGCCTGCTGAGCCTCAGGGCCGAGGGCAGTACCTGCAACGACGACAGCGCCAGTTGAGTCAACAGTACCGCCGATGAGCGAGCCGCCCATGATCTGCGACATTCCGCAAGCCTTGATGATGACCGGTTCAAAGACCATCATGAGGATTGTGAATATGATTGAGATCGACACTGTTATGGAAAGGTCGTCCTTCTTTGCCTTTGAGGCGGCAGCTGTGGCGATCGCCGCGCTGGTTCCGCAGACGCTCGTCGCGGAAGCCATCGTGATGACAAGCGGCTTGTTGTTGATTTTCAGGACTTTGATTCCGAACCACCACATGAACAGGATCACAATCGGGGTCACGATCCATGCGATTCCAAGACCGTAGAGACCAAATTTCGCAATGTTGGAGAACAGTACGGAGAATCCCATGATGACAAGGCCGGACTTAATGTAGAATTCAGTCTTGATGGCCGGCTTGAGCCAGTTCGGAACACCTACGGTGTTGGAGATAAGAAGGCCGACCAGAAGTGCCCAGAAAGCCCATTCGAGGTAGCGGTTGAGGGTATATTCAGCGCTTATGAGTCGTACCACAAGGGCGATGACGAACAATCCGATAAGTGCAGGAATATATTTCTTCACGCTTTCGCCTTGAAGTTTGACTCCAATCGTGAACAACGCTCCGAGTGTGATGAACGTCACGAGGAACTTGCGCCAGAACGCCCAGGCTCCAAGCTGCTCAGACAACGGGACAACCTTTGCCGCAGCGGCCTCCGAGAGATTCTCTCCGAGAGTCCAAGTCGCGAATTTAACCGCCGAAAAATCAAATGCCTTAGTCAGGACAGCGATGCAGGCGATGACGATCACGATGCCGCCGATCCAGATTGCCTGCCAGTCCTCCTTGCCCCAAAACGCGGGAACAGTCTTGCCTTTCTCCATCTGTAGAAAAATTAGTATAATGTTTTACTATTTTGCAAAGATATAATAACTGACGGTTTCTCGCAAAACTTTTTCAAAAGTTGAAGTGGCGTTTGGTACACCAGAGGGGTGTCTCCTGTACCGAGTGCGGCTTTGGTGGCAGTTGGTACACCAGAAGGGTGTCTCCTGTACCGAGTGAGGGGGCTTTAAGGTACAAATCTACATTGAAGATTCCTTTGGCGCCACTAAAACTATCTAAAGACTTATGCTGAATATCCAGCCGATGTAGTCCTTGTTGAGGTTGGCGATCGGGAAGCGGTCGATGTAGTGCCAGAAGTTGCGGGCGTAGCGGATGCCGATCTGCGTGTCGTAAGGGAGCCAGAAAAAATTGCCTAGATTGACGGTGAGGTCGGCTCCGACGCTGAACAGATTCTCGCCCGTGACCGCTCCTGGATTGTAATGCAGTTCGTGGTTCCAACTGAATGTCTGGTAGGACCAGTCGAAGAACGGCGTCAGCTCGAAGTTCTTGACGTAGGCCACGGGGCTGAGGAACGACCAGTCCACGTCAGCGAAAGGAATCGCATAGTCTGCGGTGACCCTCCATCTGGACTCCGAGCAGGAGTTGATGATGCTTTTAAGGTTGGTGTCCACGAACCCTCTTGGAATGGCAGTCAATGCTCCTTCCATGATTCCACCCTCTTCGTATGGCCCGTACCACACCTCCATCGACGCGGTGAGCCTGAGTCCTTGACGGGCCGTGAACCCTGGAAGATAGCCGTAGGTGTAGAGATAAGCGGTCGGATTGTAGGCCTTCATATGGCCCGGTCTGAAGTGAAATCCCAGTTCCGCACCGAATCCGAGCGACGGAAAGACCTGTGACGGGGCTTTCTGTCTCATGACATAGCCTCTTATCGATGCATCCAGAGTCTGAAGCGGAGAGATGTTGTTTTCGCCGATTGTGCTATAGGTCTCGGTCACATCCTTTCCGTCTTTTTTCACGATGTGCTGGAACAGAATCTGGTCATTGTACCTGTCGTTGGTGAACTTGTACTTGACCTGCGGGATCAGTCCCCGGTTGATGCCGCCTGACGAGAAATTGAACGGAATATAGACTTTCAACCCTCCTTCAAAATAAGGCTTGTCGGTCAGAGTGCCTTTGTTGTAAAGCCTGTACATCCTTTCCTTCGTGACTTGGATTTTCTGAATGTCCATCGCGGCTCTGTCATTGAAGTCGGCGGAGAACTCAATCACCGGCCAAAGACCTGTGAATATGTACTTGAAGTGTCCGGAATGTCTCCAATCCCCGTCCTTGTACGGATCCTCATGAGCTCCGTAGCCTACCATTCCGTAGCCGGTGCTGAGCAGGTTCTGGAACATGGCGGTGGCGCCAAGCGAGGCGGTCTTGTAGTAGTCGTCACCGCTTATGGACTCGACGTTGTCGTAGTTGAAATAGACCGGCGCCCAGGAATGAATATGCGGGAGTCTGATCTTTGAATATCTTTCCGGTTGCGAAAATTTTACCTCCGCGGCAACGGCGATTGAGTCGCCAAGGGCGGTTTCCTGCGCTGTAAGCGCATCTGCGACAGCGTATTTATGAATATCCTCGTAGCGGACTTCGGTAATCGGCAGGTCGCTTACCGCTGTGGCGTACATCATCCGTCCTTGCTTGTAGTCTCGAGGTCTGTCCGATGCCGCCAACGAACTGTAATACAGCGTGTCAGCCTTGAACACCGGTGAGCTGATCCCGTAGCGTGTCGAGGTCAGCCGCCGCAGTGTCAGGTTCTCCACGTCCAATGAATATAACTCCGTCACTCCAGTCCTGTCGCATAGAAAAGACAGTTGTGTTCCTTCAGAAACCGGGCGCTTCGACAGGCCCGGCGCCCGGTCTTGTTCCGGCTCCCAAGCATTGCCGGACTGATGGCCCGGCGCCCGGTCACTGAGCCTGTCGAAGTGACCTGAGTTGAAGGTTTCTTCTTTGCCGGACATTCCGAAGTTCGGTGAGTCCTGTCGAACCGCAGATCCAACAGCCGGAACGGTGCGAAAATGTGAGAGGGTGACGGGTTGAGGGCCAAGTAATTGACGGAGAGCAGCCTTGCCGTTGGCCATCCGTCCGACAATCTCATAGACTCCCATTCCGTTCTCCGACAATCCTGCCGCAAAAAGCCTGTCTCCGATCCAGGCCGACTCCGTGAACTGAAGCGAGTCCGGAGCGATGAACGATTCCTTGACGGATCCATCAGTGGTGGCCAGCAGAACGATCCGCGATCCTCCCGCGTAAGGATATTCAGAGGCGGCGATGACATTTCCGTCAGGTGCCGGTGCCGGATTGAAATACCTTCCTTTTTTTGTCAGATCATGGACTTTCCTCGGTTTTGTCAGATCCACATAACGAATCCGCGAGCTTCCGCCGAGGGTCCACCGATGCCCCGCCACGGATTCGCTCCAGAATATTCGTTGACTTTCTGAATCGAGGAAGAGGCTGCTCGTGTAGGAGGCGAAAGACCTGATTCTCTTTTCATTACCCGAGGCGTCCAGGCGAACGAGGCTGTTGGCGGTGGCCATCCCTGACTTGAGGGAATATATTCCCGAACCATCAACTGTGACAGCCCCTTTGTACTCCGTGTGCATCGAAGGTGTCCGGCTGACCTGCCTTGACGGCATGAACGGCTCCCTGAGTGCAGTCTCAACATTCCAAAGCTGCTGGAAATTCTCCTCTATGATCCGGAAAGATTCATTGAAACTTTTTCCGCTGGCGGCCTTTACGGTCTTCTGGAGATTGAAGAGCCAGCCCTTGCGGACAACCCGGTCAAAATATTCCTGAGTGAAAAGAGGATCGTTGAAGAATACTCTCGTCCCGGCGATGAGCATGTAGCCAACCCTGTAATAATCAGGTGTATAGTTCTTGTTTGATCCATAGAACCATCTGTAGTAGTCCCGCCGGTCGCCGCAGTCGAAAGCCGGCCTCATATATTCAAGAAACGAGGCCTGTCTTCCACGTCCGCTCCGACTGAGCGCCGTTTCCGCCACCACCGCATCGCCTTCGAGGAACGCCGGTCCCGGGTATATTCCAGCGAAAGCTCCGGCCGCCATTTCTCCGAAAAGCCAATGCAGAGCCTTGTTGCCTCTGTCCGCCCCGAACTGCATCTGCGCCGCATGCCGCCCCTCATGGATCGCCAGATTTCGCACCCATGGCATCGCCATTGGCTCATAAGGATCGTTGACGGTGAATATGTCCATTCTCTTCGGCGCCCATGTGACCGAAGCGTTCGGCAGCACATAGCGGCTGTGCAGCACGACCGGCATCTTCCCCTTGTAACTCTGCCCGATAAGGTAACCTGATGATCTTGCTATCCTTAGCCGCGCCTCCTCCAGCTCCGTCCCGTAAACCCTTGCCAGTGAGTCCTCTCCCTTCGGGAAGATCAATTTGAAGTTCTCCGTCTCCATCTGCCTCCACCGCACCGCTGCCGGATCGCTCCCCGTCAGCGAGAACTGCGCGCTGGATTTGAAGCTGGTCAATGCGAGAAGAATCACAGTAAATATCTTGATACCAGTCTTAGCCATAAGATCATATTCAAAAGTTTATCTGCGAAGATAGTGATTTTTATAGTAAAATTTTGAAAATTCCGCTCAAAGTCCTATCTTTGATTCAAACCACATAACCGCCTGAATATGAAAACACTGTCAAGAGAATTCATCATCGCCCTTCTGACGGTGCACCTGCCAACCATGGCGCATGCCCAGATGCGCATCGGCGAGGAGCCGGCCCGCCCTTCAACAGACGCATGGGAGGCCGTGAAGTACGGCGAGATCTCGCCTTCCCTGTACACGGGAACCGTGTGCGTGTCCATCCCCGTCTACACCTACGATGACCCCGACTTCACGCTGCCCGTCTCCCTTGACTATGCCTCCAACGGATGCGTGGCGAACGAGCGTGCCGGGATACTCGGCCACGGATGGACGCTCACAGCGGGCGGGGTGATGACAAGGGAGATACGCGGGATTCCCGACAATGTCGATGAGACGTACATCCACCACGGCTTTTATTCCACATACCTACTGTCATCGAGACCGACGGGGCGGGTGATGCACATGGACCACATCCAGCTGCGTCCA
>SAMEA104315429__coassemble_1060_pt1 | contig 14543 bp, 10 predicted proteins | sample SAMEA104315429__metabat2_low_PE_011 | metagenome-assembled genome bin SAMEA104315429 (sample SAMEA104315429) | gut metagenome | biome: Monkey gut; feature: monkey-associated habitat; material: faeces | place: China | collected 2013 | reverse complement strand
TCACGCACCGCATCACGCACCGCATCACGCACCGCATCACGCGCCACATCACGCATCGCATTACGCACCGCATTACGCACCGCATCACGCACCGCATCACGCACCACAGCACACACCTAAGCACACACTTTGCCGCCGCAACTGTCTCCTCTTTTGAGACCACATTCCTATTCTATCCGCTTCCATTTGAAAAACATATTCCTTTTCATAAAATTACGATTATTTGACGAATACCGAGGAACTCATCATTCCCAAATTCATGGAATTGACAGAATTTACGACATGGCCGTCAGTGGCCGAGGTCAAGTATAAATGATTTGGAACGGTTAGTCACGTGAGCGCCATATACATATAGCATATAGGCGTTGCAAATGAAACTGGCAGCAGGGTGAATTGCTCTGCTGTTTTGATTTTTTGGTACCCTGTACAAACCCTGTACAAACCACAGGCACGCAAGAGTGGCTCTGGTAATGCTGGGAGGCCATAGTGTGTGGCTGACCCCCATATCCCGAGGGAGGGTCAGCCACAGTGATAGCGGATTGAATACCGTTGGTGGCGTTTTATCGTGTCCGTGGTTTGTAAATGATTGGCATTCTTTGCGGATAATGCCCTTAGAAGCTGTTTTGAATTGTTTGAGGAACATGAAAATAATAAGTTGCTTCAGATTAAGAGAAGATTTTCGAGGATGGATCTATTTTCGAAGATGGAGTGTGCCGGTGGCACATGACTGATGAGAGATATAGACCGAAAAAGATTCCTTAAGAAGATGCAGCTTATTTATTTTGAAGGTTACTGAAATGTTCCTTGAGGTGAAAATCTTCAGACAAACAAATCAGAACAGCTTCTTATCCATGAATGGGGCGATGTTGCGCGCGGAGGAGTTCCCTGCGTCTGGCGTCCAGCGCGGGAAGTTCCGATTCCGGCATGGCGAACCTGACGAATCTGGACCAGAGGTAATCCACGGCCTGGTCGGACGGGTGGATCATGTCGGCGGCATAGAAACGGTAGTCCCGCAGCTCGTCAAGCACGATCTCGTAGGCTGGAAAATATTCACAACGCTCCGGGAACTTCGCCAGAACCTCGTCCAAAGCGAGCAGAAGGGTGCTTTTGCTGATCTGGTTGCCATGCGCCCCGTCCTTGAAGTGGCGGATGGGAGAGACGGTGAACATGAATTCCTTCTCCGGATGCCGCGCGATCATATTCATGAGCAATGTCGCTGTCTCGCGGACTGAGAGGCGTCTGCGGGTGAACTCCTTCGCCTCGATCTTGAGGCAGTTCGAGACGGTCTCGCCTGAGCGGGTATATTCATAAATCCATGCCGTGCCGAGGGTTATGATGACTTTGGAGGCTGCTTTCCACCGGAGCGAGGCTTCCTTCAAAGATGCATTGGCGACTTGCAGGAACTCGTCCTCGGTGCGGCGGGCGAAGGATGTGTGGTGGCTGAACGAGCAGACGAGGCCGGCACCGGCGCCCATCTGGACGCACTCATCTTTGGAGAACGGGATTCCGGATGTCAGGCGGGCGACGGAGTTACAAACGGAGACTGGGTTGTAGATGGTTCCGAACGGGTTGACGCAGACATCGAAGCCCAGATCCACCATTTTCCCGCCGATGTTGTCAGCGAAGCAGCTTCCGAGGACGAATATCCTGTCTTTCAGCGAGATGCTGACAGCACCGCGGCCGGTTTCCACCGGGGTCTGTAATTTGAGTCCTTCCATACGGGTGCGAAATTACAAAATAATCAGTAATTTTGCATAAACTGCCTCGGAGGCGGGATTTTTCCTTCCGGGCTTATGAATATGAGAAAGAGCGTAATTGTAATAACACTTCTTCTGGCGTCGGCCTTCGCCGGTCGTGCCCAACAAAAGGCTACCTTTACCTACGGTGCTGATTTTCAGTACTATTTTGACAATCGGGAATATGATGGCGCTGGCAACAAGTTCGAGACATCCGGCACGGTTCACGCCGCCAGGCTGACCCCCACGGTCGGTGTCAAGGTGGCGGGCGGCCGGTTCACCCATCAGCTTACGCTCGGAATCGATGTGATGAAGAATATGGGTGAGGCCCCCGTGTCCGAAAGCGACAAGGATCTTCAGAACATAGGACTTTTCCGGGAGATGACATTCTGGTACGGCCTTGAAAGCCGGCTCAGAAGCGGAAAATTCAATCTCTTGGCGGGAATATTCCCGCGCGGGAACTCCGTTTTCGGCTCGGGTTATCAGGGCTGGGCGGAGGATCCTGTGAAGGCCGATCAGGTTCCGTCCCTGTTCATCTCCGATGTCAACCAGTTTTATGACAACAACATAGAAGGATTACTCCTGAAGTACGAGACCCGGAAAGGCTATTGCGAGGCCGGTTTGGACTGGATGGGAATGATCGGGCACGGCCGGCGTGAGCGCTTCCAGATATTCACATACGGCAATTACGCCCTTGCCGGTGATTTCCTGCGCGCCGGGTGGACGGCGACTATGTACCACTTCGCCAACACGCTTGAATATCGGGGCGTGGTGGATAATATTCTTGTCTCGCCTTTCGTGTCGCTGACCGCCGGGAGACGCGACTTCCGTTGGAACTCCAAGCTCAGCTATATTCAAGGAATACATCAGGACAGGATCAACGAGACGGGGCTTGAGCCTGCGTTCGGCGGGCTGCTGACGTTGAACCTCGCGTACAAGAAACTGGGCGTTCAGAATGATTCCTACTATGGAACGGGCCAGATGCCTTACTACTTCACCATTGACGGAGGAGGGAATATGCTCGGACAGGATTTGTACGCCGGAAGTCCGTTCTACCGCGTCTGTGACTATGGCGGGAACTGGAAGCATTCCGGGTTTTATGACCGTGCCGAGATCTACTGGCAGCCGTATATCGCTGATTTCGTGCGTCTGAGGCTTTCCGCCGTGTTCCATTTCACAGGTGATGGATTCCAGGGCAGCCAGCAGAAGCTGAGCGTCCTGTTCGATCTCGGGCGTGCCTTGAACTCCAGGAAAACGGCTAAGGCTTCGGGAGGCTCACGCAGGCAAAGGAATTTTGAAATATATTTATGAAATATATTTATAAGGTATGAAAGTAATATTCAAGTCTATCATTGTCGCCGCTTCCGCCGGATTTCTGTTGACCGGATGCGGTTCAGGTCCCAAGGACGGGGAATATGTCATCCAGCTTCTTACCACGAATGACGTGCACGGAACCTATTTCGATTCCACCTATGTCGGGAACGGGGTGAAGAAGTCCCTTTTAGCCGTCAAGCCGATAGTGGACAGCGTCCGTGCGGCGGCCGGTGCGGACAAAGTTGTCTTCATCGATGCGGGGGACTGCCTTCAGGGAGACAACGCCGCGTACTATTTCAACTATGTGGACACACTCTCTCCTCATGTCTATCCACGCCTTGCCGCCTACATGGGCTACGATGCCGTCACGGTGGGCAACCATGACATCGAGACCGGTCACAAGGTCTATGACCGCATCGCCCGGGACCTTGAGTCGCACGGGATTCCGTTTCTGGCTGGAAACGCTATCCGCACTGACAACGGGGAACCGTATTTTCCTTTGTACAAGATCTACAAGAAGGGCGGACTGAAGGTCGCCGTACTGGGTTTCACAAACGCCAACATGAAGAACTGGCTGTCGGAGAAACTCTGGAGCGGAATGACGTTCGAGAGCCTTGTTCCTCTGGCTCAGGAGGATGTGGACAAGGTGAGGGCCAAGGAGAAGCCTGATGTGGTGATCGTGTCCGTGCATTCGGGAACAGGACCCGGAGACGGCTCGATGCTGGAAGGACAGGGGATGGATCTGTACAAGAGTCTGCGTGGAGTGGATTTCGTGGTCTGCTCTCACGACCACAGGCCGTTCGTGACCTGCTGTGACAGCATCGGGCTCATAAATTCCGGAAGCCATTGCCGCTTTGTGGGGCACGGAACGGTGAATGTCACCGTTAAGGACGGCAAGGTCGTTTCCAAGACCCATTCCACGGAACTCATTCCGGTTGATCCTCACAGGATTGACGCCAAGATGGAAAAGGACTTTTACGAGGACTATCAGGCCGTGCAGGTCTTCACGACTCAGGAGGTCGGTGAGTTGAAGGTTGACATGCGTACCCGTGACGCGTACAAGGGAATGTGTGATTATGTGAACCTTGTCCACACGCTTTGCCTCGGCTGCGCTCCGGCGCGGATCTCGATCGCGGCTCCATTGACCTACGACGGGATCGTCAAAGGCGGAACCTTGATTTACAAGGATTTATTCACGATCTACCCGTTCGAGAACCAGCTCTATGTCATCACGATGACAGGTCAGGAGATCAAGAACTATCTGGAGGCATCCTATAACCGTTGGATAGTCACGGCCACCAAACCGACCGACCACGTGCTGAACATAGTCCAGAAGGACGACCCGCGCACGGGCCAGAAGGGTTGGTCGTTCATCGAGCGCGCCTACAACTTCGACTCCGCCGCCGGAATCGACTACACCGTTGATGTCACCAAGCCTTTCGGCTCAAGGATCGTGATCACCTCTATGGCCGATGGAAAGCCGTTCAGTATGGACGAGACCTACAACGTAGCGATGACTTCCTACCGCGCCAGCGGTGGCGGCGGACTCCTCGCCGAGGCAGGCATCGACACGGACAAGATCGCCGAAAGAACGGTTGAATATTACCCGGAGATCCGCGAGATTCTCTATGAATATCTCAAAAAGAACCGTGTGATCGACCCGGCCGTCATCGGTGACCCTGCCAAGATCGGCCACTGGTCTTTCGTGCCGGAGAACTTCGCCGGCCCTGCCATTGAGCGGGACATGAACCTCATATTCAAGAAATAACACTAAAATATTCAGATAATGATCAAACGAATTTTAACAGCATTCGCGGCACTTGCCGTCGCTCTGTCGGTTTCCGCCGCTGAATATGACGGCAAATGGATCGGCTGCGCCTATGAGGGAGATGTTCTTAAGGGTAACACCGTGCTCCCTGCCCGCTACCTTCGCAAGGAAGTGACACTTGACGGCAAGGTGAAGGAGGCGACCCTCCGCATCAGCGGCCTCGGAGTCTATGACACTTGGATCAACGGGGAATATATCACCCGTGACCAGGAACTTTCCCCGACCGTGTCGGAGTACAGGATAAGGGTATATTTCAATGAGTTCGATGTCCGTAAGGCTCTCAAGAAAGGTCAGAACGCTCTTGCCGTAAGCCTTGGCTGCGGCCGTTATACCACGATGAGGGAGCCAGGTATGAAGGGCTTCGGGGTACCGAGGCTTTGGTACCGGTTGGACATTGTTTACACGGATGGCCGCACGGCGACCGTTGTCAGCGACGAGAGCTGGAAGATCACCTGCGAGGGACCGATCAGAGCCAACAACGAGTTCGACGGTGAGACTTACGATGCCCGTAAGGAATTGACCGGATGGACAAAGGTCGGTTACGATGATTCCGCTTGGGCGAAGGCCTCATTGATGGACGCTCCGGGCGGCAGACTGGTTCTCCAGCCTAACCCTAACATCGCTGTTCAGGACATCGTGAAGCCGGTCTCCATCACCAAGACCGATCACGGTTACATCCTTGATATGGGACAGAATATGGTCGGCCGCCTTCAGATCAAGGCCCGAGGACTGCAAAGAGGCGACACCCTCACGATGAAGTTCGCTGAACTTCTCAATCCTGACGGCACTCTCTACCTTGCCAATCTCCGTACCGCAAAGGTCCTCGACACCTACATCGCCAAGGACAGCAAGCCGATCGTCTGGCATCCTGAATATGTTTACCACGGTTTCCGTTACGTTGAGATAAAAGGCTTGAAGAACGAACCGAAACTCGGCGATTTCGAGGGGCAGGTGATGTACGACAAGATGGCTGTCACCGGTCATTTCGAGACCTCCAACGCCGTGATCAACCAGATCTACCACAACGCTTTCTGGGGAATCAGGGGCAACTATCGCGGAATGCCTACCGACTGCCCTCAGAGGGACGAGAGGCTTGGCTGGCTTGGTGACCGCACGATGGGTTGCTACGGCGAATCCTACATATTCAACAACCACGCCCTCTATTCCAAGTGGCTGACTGACATCCACGACGGGCAGAACGAGGCCGGCAGCATCTCGGACGTCTGCCCTCGCTACTGGACCCTCTATCAGGACAATTTCACCTGGCCAGGAGCGTTCCTGACAGGCGCGGACATGGTCTATCGCCGTTTCGGGGACGACCGGTCCATCAAGGACCACTACGGCGCGATGAAGAAGTGGCTTGAATATATGAGGTCGAAGTACCTGAAGGATGGCGTGATGATCAAGGACACCTACGGGGACTGGTGCATGCCGCCTGAATCTTTGGAACTTATTCATTCACAGGATCCTGCGAGAAAGACAGCCTCGCCTCTGATATCCACTCCATTCTACTTTTTCCTCTTGAACAAGATGATAGAGTTCGCTCCGATCGCCGGTCATCCGGAGGATGTGAAGATATTCAATGAATATGCCGCCGCGGCCCGTGAGGCGTTCAACGCGAAGTATTTCAACGCTAAGGAAGGCTTCTACGGCAACAACACCGTGACCGCCAACCTGCTTCCGCTTTATTTCGGAATGGTTCCTGACGGGCGTGAGGGTGATGTGTTCGAGCACATCGTGCACAAGACCGAGGTGGACTGTGGCGGCCATGTGAGCTGTGGAGTCGTCGGAATGATGGTTCTGATGCGCACTCTCACCGAGTTCGGCAGACCCGACCTTGCCCTTAAGATCGCCACGAACGAGACCTATCCAAGTTGGGGTTACATGGCGAAAAACGGTGCCACGACAATCTGGGAGCTTTGGAACGGCAACACCGCCGATCCTGCGATGAACTCCGGCAACCACGTGATGCTTCTCGGCGACCTCGTGACCTGGTATTATGAATATCTTGGCGGCATACGTCCTGCCGAGCCAGGCTACAAGTCAATCGAGCTGAAGCCTTACCCAATCGAAGGCCTTGACTGGGTGAACTGCTCTTATGATTCGCCTTACGGAAAGATTGTAAGCAACTGGAAGCGCACCGGCGACAAGTTCGAGTGGACCGTCGAGATCCCCGCCGGCACCACCGCCACCGCCCTCATCCCCGGCCCCGACAGCTCCCGCGAGTCCAAACTCCTCGCCCCCGGCAAGCACCATTTCGTGACCGAGCTGTAATTCCCGGTCGCTGAACCTGTCGAAGCGACATAGGTGCTGAGCGACATCGAAAAAAAAGCAAATGGCGGATTTTGCACGTTACCAAAATCCACCATTTGATTTTTTCGCTGTCGTTCGCTAAGTTTCACTGGCGTGAGCGAAAAAATAAAATCCCAAATTTTGATAACGTGCAAAATTTGGGATTTTCCTTTTTTTCGCGTTCGCCCCAAACTTAGAAGCTGTTTTGAATTGTTTGTTTGAAGGTTAAGAGCAAGCTCTTTCCCTGCTGCTCACCTCGGCAATCCGAACAAGTTCGATTGCCCTCGGTTCGGGCGCTGGGTTGAGAGTGAAAAACTTCAGTTTCGACCGCTTCTTCCAAGGAAGATAGCGGTGCTATCTGACTGAAGAAGCGGGAAGAAAATGAATATTTTTCACCTCAAAGAACATTTCAAACAATTCAAAACAGCTTCTTACTCCCCTAAACAAGAATCCATCAGATCTGCTATCTGTTTGCGGTCAAGATTCTGCCCGATGAAGACGATCTTGATCATGCGGTCACCATAGACAGGATCCCAGTCCTTACGCAGATTCTTGTCCCTGCGCATCATCTCCTGAAGCTGATCCTCCGGCATCGTGGCGAACCACAGACCGGCGTCCTTGATGGATTTCTGGACTCCGGACTGCTCGAAGAGATAGCACTTGTCCTTCTCGTCCGCAAAATAGCACAGCCCTTTGGCACGGATGACGTTCTTAGGCCACTTCTTGGAGACAAGCCAGTCGAACTTGTTGATGTCCAGAGGCTGACGGCGATAGTAAACGAAAGTGCCGATGTTATATTCCTCTACCTCACCGCCCTCGTGGTCGTGATGATGGTGATGCTCGTGGCCCTCGTGGTGATGCTCGTGGTCGTGTTCCTCGTGATGATGGTCATGTCCATGCCCGTCATGATCCTCATCGTGGTCATCGTCATCATGATCAGCTTCGTTGCCCTCTCCTTCGATGGCGTTGATCCAAGCCGCCGAAGTAGCCGTCTTATCGAAATCGAACATCCTGGTGTTCAGAAGTTTGTCAAGATCGATGTCTCCATAGTCGCACTCGAAGATCGTCACTTTCGGATTCAGAGCCTTCACTATACTGCGGACCCTGCCAAGCTCCTCGGGCTTCACCTCGGACGCCTTGTTCAGAAGCACGATGTTGCAGAACTCGATCTGCTGGATCACAAGATTCTCAAGGTCATCCTCCTCCAGATTGTCCTTCTTGAGAGCGTCCCCGCAGGCGAACTCACTCTGCATCCTCAGGGCGTCCACAACGGTGACTATGCAATCGAGTTTCGGAATATTCGATTGAGCATATTCAGGAACAAGCTTAGGGAAGGAGCAGATGGTCTGTGCGATAGGGGCGGGCTCGCATATTCCACTCGCCTCGATGACGATGTAGTCGAACTTGCCGGAGCGGCAGAGGTCGTTCAGCTGGGCGACAAGGTCCATTTTCAGCGTGCAGCAGATGCAGCCGTTCTGGAGAGGGACAAGGCTGTCGTCCGTGGTGCCGACAACGCCGCCTTTCTGGATGAGGTCCGCGTCGATGTTCACCTCGCCTATGTCATTGACGATGACGGCGAACTTGATGCCTTTCTTGTTGGAGAGTATTCTGTTGACCAGAGTTGTCTTGCCGCTCCCGAGGTATCCCGTCAGAAGCAGCACCGGTATTTCCCTGTTTTCCACTGTTATTGTCATGGTTATGCTGTTGTTGTCATATTGTCGCAAAATTATAATATTTACTTTGGTTTAGCAAATCGGACGCTGGCTGATGAGCAGGTCTGCTTCGTGAGTGTGGTGGCGGTTCTTGCGCACGAGGCGGTGCTTTGGGGAATGACGACGTGCGTGATGAGGCCGCTATGGCGCGCGATAAACAAGAGAATGAATTTTCCTTGGAATTTAATAGGTGATGTCAGTTGAAGTTCTTGTGCAAATGAAGATATTTTGCTAATTTTGCATTTGGGCAGGAGAATTTGGCCTTGATGATATGCTTGAAGGTATAAAGACAGATATCGAAAAGTTGATTGCGCTGTACGAGTCCGAGAAGTCTGAACGGGAAAGGCTTCAGGAGGAACTTCGGCGCAGCGAGGCTGACAATGAGTCCTGCAGGAAACGGATTGAGGATTTGGAACAACAGGTTGACAACCTTCATCTGTCCGAAGCGTTCGGGGTGGCCGGAGACGGCTCCGCGGCCAAGGAAAAGATTGAGAGACTGATCAAGGAGATTGACAAGTGCATCTCTTTGCTTGAGAATTAGGAATGGGACAAAACATCAAGATAAAGATTGCGGGTAATGAGTATCCACTCGTCGCTTCCTCTCCCGAGATGGAGAGGATGATGAGGCTCGCCGCGGAGGCCATCAATCAGAAGTTGACGGCTTACGACGCCAAGTACCCGAACAAGACCCTTTCCGACAAGCTTTCCTTTGTCGCTCTGAACGAGGCGGTCGGCAGGTTGGCCTACCAGAAGAGACTTGCTGACGCTGACGCGGAGGCGAAAAATCTTCAGGAGGATGTTGAGTCCTACATTATGAATATTGAAAAAGACGGCCGTTAGTCCCACGTGCTCAAATCAACAAGTTCTGCGGAACCGAGTTTGCTCGAGCCGGCCATGACGGACCAAGGTTACCTTCGGGGATTGCGCCTTTGGCGTGACGATGGATTTCTGAACCGGTGCGGATCTCAAATCTTATTCATTAAGATTTCTGACAAGTGACTAACGGCTTTTTTATATTCAATGATCGGTCTGTTTCCGGAAGAGGGGACTGCCGGTCGTTTTTTTGATGCCCGGAAAGTCGGAAGGAGTTGGTTTTGTCGCAGACAGGCCATTGGAGAGAGATTGAACACTTTAACATTATTGATATTATGTTGTTATTTTTTATAGGAGTCCTGATCGGCGCTGTAATCGCGCTGGTGGCTTACATAATCATTCAGAGGATGGTTCTGAAGGGACAGAAGAACGAGATCATCGCCAAGGCCGAGATTGAGGCCGAGGGAATCAAGAAAGACAAGATCCATCAGGCCAGGGAGAAGTTCCTCCAGCTCAAGAGCGAGCATGAGCAGTACGTCAACGAGAAGAACAGCCAGCTCAAGGATGCCGAGAACCGCATCAAACAGAAGGAGAACTCTCTGAACCAGCAGAATTCTGAGCTTCAGAAGAAGATGCGCGACGCCGACAACGCGAAGTCAAGCTTCCAGGCGCAGCAGGAGGCTTTGGCGAGAAAGACCGAGGAATATGAAAGGCTCAGCGCCCAGGCGAACAAGCAGCTTGAGACAATCGCCGGGATGAGCGCGCAGGACGCCAAGAACATCCTTATGGAGAACATGAAGGCTGAGGCCAGGACTGAGGCTCAGGCTTACATCAACGACACGATGGACGAGGCTCGTCTGAACGCTTCCAAGGAGGCCAAGAGGATAGTGATCAACACAATCCAGAGAACAGCGACCGAGACGGCGATTGAGAATGCGGTCACAACATTCCCGATTGATAACGATGAGATCAAGGGGCGTATCATCGGGCGTGAGGGACGTAACATCCGCGCCCTTGAGGCCGCCACAGGAGTCGAGATCGTGGTTGACGACACTCCGGACGCTATTCTGCTTTCAGCATTCGATCCTGTCCGCAGGGAGGTGGCCAGATTGGCATTGCACCAACTCGTAGTGGATGGCCGTATTCATCCGGCCCGCATCGAGGAGGTCGTCGCCAAGGTTCAGAAGCAGCTTGAGGACGAGATTCTTGAGACCGGTAAGAGAACCTGCATCGACCTTGGCATCCATGGACTGAACATTGAGCTCGTGAAGATGATTGGCCGAATGAAATACCGTTCATCCTACGGTCAGAACCTGCTTCAGCACTCCCGTGAGGTGGCCAACATCTGCGCCATCATGGCCGCGGAGTTGGGTCTTAATCCAAAGATCGCCAAGAGGGCCGGTCTCCTGCACGACATCGGTAAGGTTTCCGAGGAGGAGCCGGAGCTTCCACACGCTTTGCTTGGCATGAAGCTGGCCGAGCAGTACAAGGAGAAACCGGAGATCTGCAACGCCATCGGAGCGCACCATGAGGAGATCGAGATGACATCGATCATCTCTCCGATCGTGATGATCGGTGATGCCATTTCCGGAGCCCGTCCTGGAGCCCGCCGTGAGGTCATCGAGTCCTACATCAAGAGGCTCAAGGGGATGGAGGATCTTGCCGCCGCTTACCCTGGAGTGACAAAGAGCTATGCAATTCAGGCTGGCCGCGAGCTACGCGTGATTGTCGGCGCCGAGGAGGTCAGCGACGATCAGGCCGGAAGACTCTCCGCCGACATCGCCCAGAAGATCCAGGAGGAGATGACATACCCTGGACAGGTCAAGATCACTGTGATCAGGGAGACCCGTTCTGTGGCTTATGCAAAATAAGTCAATGGTTTACGAGAAATTTATAACGGCAAATGTTTTGACGCTATGACACATACTTTCAAGAAAGCTATGGCGTTGGTGGCTGCACTCCTGCTCGGGAGTGTGGCCTCTTTCGCACAGGCCCCGGAGGCTACCGCCAAATGGTCAGTCTCAAGCAAGGCTGTTTCCGGCGACGTTTTCGAGCTGACATTCAAAGCCAGCATCGAGGATGGATGGCACATCTACACGATTGACCATGAGTATAACCCCATTGTCATCGAGTTTACCCCCTCGGAAGGATATTCATTGGAAGGAGGACTGAATCAGGTTACAAAGCCGTCCGATTTTCAGGGAGAAAAGGTGTTTTTTGATTTCGTTACCCTTACCCAGAGGGTTAAATTGACTGGAAACGAGGCCACTGTCACAGGTGAGGTCTCTTGGAGCGGGTGTAATGACCGGTTCTGCGCTGCTCCGGAGTCTTGGGAGTTTTCCATGCCGCTTGCTGTGGCTGGGGCTACACAGAGTGCCGCGTCGAAGGAATCATCAGCACAGCTTTCTCCTGATGATGACTCTGCTGTCTCGGATGACGTTACCATTGAATCTAAAACAGATGAAGTTTCTTCATCACTTACAGTCTCAAGTGATGAAAGCAAGAGCGTAGGCTCACTCTGGGCACTCATCATCGAGGCAATCATCTGGGGATTCGCCATGCTGATGACACCGTGCGTGTTCCCGATGGTGCCGATGACGGTGTCGTTCTTCATGAAGCAGTCCACAACTGCGGCCGAGGGACGTTTCAAGGCTTTCATCTACGGCTTGTTCATCGTGCTTCTCTATACTGTTCCGATCAGTGTCATCATCGGCCTGACCTGGCTCATTGGAGGCAACGCGGTCACCGCCGACATATTCAACTGGCTTGCCACTCATTGGCTGCCGAACCTCATATTCTTCGTCGTGTTCATGCTTTTCGCGGCGTCTTTCTTCGGGGCGTTCGAGATCGAGCTTCCGTCCAGCCTTGCCAACAAGAGTGACGCGAAGTCCGGCGGCAAAGGACTCGGCGGCATATTCTTCATGGCTCTGACCCTTGTGCTGGTGTCATTCTCCTGCACAGGCCCGATTGTGGGTACTGTGCTGATCAAGTCCACGCAGGGTGAGTTCTGGACACCTATGGTCACGATGCTGGCGTTCTCCGTGGCGTTCGCCTTGCCGTTCACTGTTCTGGCGATGTTCCCGTCGCTGCTGAAGAAGATGAAAGGCAAATCCGGCTCATGGCTCAACAGCGTCAAGGTTGTGCTCGGGTTCATTGAGGTGGCCTTGGGCTTCAAGTTCCTCAGCGTCGCCGACCAGACCTACCACTGGGGACTGCTCGACCGGGAGGTCTATCTGGGAATATGGATTGTCACGTTCTCCCTGCTTGGATTCTACCTACTGGGCAAGCTGCGCTTCAAGAATGACGATCCGGTGGAGCATGTCTCCGTGCCGAGGCTTGGCCTTGCGATTGCCGTGTTCACGTTCGTGGTGTACATGATTCCGGGGATGTGGGGCGCTCCGCTGAAGGCGTTGTCCGGCTACCTTCCGCCGATGGAGACACAGGATTTCGTGGTTTACAATTATGCGGATTCACCGTCCGCATCAGTCGCTTCAACAGGCTCAGCGACCGGAATGATGCACGGCTCGGTCACTGAGCCTGCCGAAGTGACCAGTGTCGGAGAAAACGGCGCCTTGACAGGTTCGGCGACACGAGCCTCCACCTACGGCCAGAAGTACGACCTCAAGATGCCCCTCGGCCTGACTGGCTACTTCACCCTTGAGGAAGGCCTCACCGCAGCCAAAGCCCAAGGCAAACCTGTCTTCGTGGACATTACCGGCCACGGCTGCGTCAACTGCCGCGAGATGGAGCAGCGCGTCTGGAGTGATCCGAGGGTCCTGAATATTCTTAGAAATGAATATGTTCTCGTGGCTCTCTATGTGGATGACAAGACCAAACTCGAAGAAAAAGACTGGCTTACCACTCCGGAAGGCAAGACCTTGAAGCAGATCGGTCGTGTCAATTCCTACATAGCACGTGCCCGTTTCGGTGTCAATGCGCAGCCGAACTACGCTCTTCTTGACGCTGACGGCAACCAGCTTGTCCCTGTCCGTGGCTACAACCTGTCCGTCGAAGGCTTCATCGAGTTTCTCAACTCTGGCCTGAGAAAATAGCCGTGGCACTTAACGTGCTGTAGAAGAATCTCTTAATATGGTATCCCAGTGCTTGAAACTGCACTGGGATGTCTTTTTATTGTGTGGATTATCAGGTGTTTAACTGCCACGGGTGTTTATGTTGGACATAGAGGCCGGAAGCCCTTGCGCTTTAGCCTATGTGGACATCGACATGTACAAGGTGAGTGTCAGAAGGTGGTAAGAAATCGTAATAATTCCTCTAAAAAACTGTTTCTTTCTTATTGGACGGGTGTAAAGATCGACGATTTTTATGTAAGTTTGTCTGGTGAAATGCTTAATGAGTACAGGCAGCTACTTGAGCGGATAGCGTCAGGGGATGTCAAGGCTCTTGGCATCCTCTACATCCCGTATGCAGGGCGGGTGCGTGACTTCGTTACAGCATGCTTCAGAACCAGCCGGGGGGCGGAGGACGTGACTCATGATCTGTCTCTTAAGATCTGAGACTCCCGTGAGAGCCTCCGTGGGTGATTCGCTCAAGTCCTACCTGTTCAGTATGGCGCGCATAACGCCGTGCTGAACTTCATCAAGCGCAAAGGTCTGCGAGACAGGTACTGTAAGGCGTCGGCAAATAATGAGCCGCTACGAACACAAGACTTACCAAGATATAGCCGACGCGCTGATGATAAGTCCCAAGACAGTCCAAGTACCACATCTCCTGCACCCTCGCTGAACTAAGGAAGCTTCTTAAGGCATTGACCGACATAATTTTAAATATTAATGAACTCAAGTTTCGCATTTGCGAAACACCACTCTTCTTCACTGCTTGCAGTGAAAG
>SAMEA104315429__coassemble_958_pt1 | contig 15806 bp, 8 predicted proteins | sample SAMEA104315429__metabat2_low_PE_011 | metagenome-assembled genome bin SAMEA104315429 (sample SAMEA104315429) | gut metagenome | biome: Monkey gut; feature: monkey-associated habitat; material: faeces | place: China | collected 2013 | reverse complement strand
CTACCTAATGCCACCTTCGGCTACTCAAAGTCATCAGAGCTGCCACGGAGCTGCCACAGAGCGGCCATGGATCCCACGGCATCATCCCATCTCATCCACATCTCCCCACACTCGCTCTACCTAATGCCACCTTCGGCTACTCAAAGTCATCAGAGCTGTCACGGAGCCGCCACGGAGTTGCCATGGAGCCACCACAGAGCTGCTACGGAGCTGCCACAGTGCTGTCACGGATCCGCTACAGAGCCGCCATGGAGCCGCTACGGGAATCAGATGATGACTCCGCCGTCAACCGGGAGGACGGCACCGGTGATGTACGAGGCCATGTCGCTGGCCAGGAAGAGGAACGCGTCGGCGACCTCATCAGGCTCACCTACCCTGCCGATAGGAATGCGCGCCACCAGAGGCTTTATCAAAGCCTCCGGGAGGTTAGCGACCATGTCGGTGCGGGTCACGCCCGGAGCCACGGCATTGACCCTTATCCCACGGGGAGCCAGTTCCCGGGAAAGGGATTTCGTCAGGCCGTTGACAGCGAACTTGGTGGTCGGGTACAGACAACCGGACGGCTGACCGTAAAGACTCACCACGGAGCTGGTGTTGAGGATGACACCGCCGCCGTCCGCCTCCATAAACCTCGCCGCAGCCCTGCTGCAGACAAACACCGCCTTGAGGTTTATGTCCAGAATCCTGTCCATCTCCTCATCGGTGTAGTCATTGAGAGGAAGCGCCTGCGAGATACCGGCGTTGTTGACAAGGATGTCAAACCTTCCAAACCTTGCTAAAACCTCATTGAACGCATTCTCTACAGAGGAAGAATCTGTGAGATCCGGGGCAATCGCCAAAATCTTGGCCTCAGGCAACTCGAAAAGGAGTTTTCCAAGCGCCGCGTTGGCGGTCGCGGGCTTCGAGCCGCACAGGGCTACGGAAGCGCCAGCCTCAAGGAATTTCTTCACGACCGCGTAACCTATGCCGCGCGTGCCACCTGTGACCACCGCGACCTTGCCTTTTAATGAAAGTTCCATAACTCTATGATTTGACAAATCAAAACAGCTTCTAAAACAACTTCTAAAACAGCTTCTAGTAAGCGTTAAAAAATAACTTGCATCAGTTTAAATTTGCAATATATTGATGTTCAGGGTGATTCTATGTATTCAATTTTATCGATTGACGCAACTTGTTTTTTCAACATTACCTAAAACAGCTTCTATAATAGCTTCTGAAAAAGCTTCTGAAAAAATGGTGGCCGGAAGATTGACGACCGGTCACCCTGTGATTCTTGAGTCCACTTGAAAAAGTCGTTTTTGAAAAAAACATGTGCCTGCAGATACATCTGTAATGGGTAAAAAGTGGCAAATGGCACTTTTTCAAGTGGACTCATTCTTGAAAACCTCTACTTGGCAAAGGCGTAGGAGAAGCCTTGGATCTGATCCCAGACACCACGTGTGAAGTCCGGGACCTCTACAGGCGCGTTGCCGTTCTCAATGGAGATTCTGCCCAGCTCCGTGAGACAGCACCATTCGGCCATGTCATAGACATCCATGTCAAGCGGAAGGCCGTTCCTCAGACAGTAGACCAGACGGTAGTCCATGATGAAATCCATCCCTCCGTGGCCTCCGACCTGCTTTGCAAGAGCCTCAAGCTCAGGAGTAAGAATCGGATTGCGGTTGTCCTCAAGAATTGCCTTGAGCCTGTCTCCCGAATAGGTGACCTCGCGGCCAAGGTTCTGGTAGTCAGTGGAAGCCTCGGTCAAGGCGTTGTCCCTCAGACAGAGCTGCTGGATCGGATACTTCCCTGCATAGCCCTCGCTGCCCACAATCTGGTACATGCGGTTGTAAGGGCGCGGCGTCATCACGTCGTGTTCCACGAGGATGGTCTTGCCTTTCTCCGTCGTGATCATCGTAATCGTGAGATCGGCGTTCTGGAAGTCCTCACATTTCTCTCCGGTTCTGGCTTCCACATGCTTAGGACCGTTCACAGCCTTGGTCTCCATCGCGACAAGGGTCTTGAAACGGTCGCCGCGATGGATGTCCATCACCTGGCAGACCGGACCGAGGCCGTGGGTAGGATAGACATCCCCCTTGACCTCCTTGTTGAAATCAAGCCTCCAGTTGTTCCAATAGGAGTCCCAGAACGGATCCAGATTGTGATGATAGGAACCCTCTCCATGGAGAATCTCTCCGAGCAAGCCCTTCTGAGCCATCGTAAGGACGGCCATCTCATAGAAATCATAGCAGCAGTTCTCAAGCATCATACAATGCTTACGGGTCTTCTCGGACATGTTGATCAAAGCCCAGATGTCCTCCAGAGAAGCCGCGGCCGGAACCTCAACGGCGACATTCTTGCCATGCTCCATCGCATAGAGAGAGATCGGAACGTGATGCTTCCAGTCAGTGCAGATGTAGACAAGGTCGATGTCGTCACGCTCGCAGAGTTCCTTGTAGGCCTCGGTGGATCCGGAATAACCGGCAGCCCTAGGCAACCCCCTGTCCTCCAAGGTCTTCTGTGCGGCCTCAACCCTGTCGGCCTCGACATCACAAAGGGCGTTGATCTTCACGCCCGGAATGTAGGTGTAACGCTCCACGGCGCTTGAGCCGCGCATTCCGACACCGACGAAACCGACACGGACGGTGTCCATAGCCGGCACGGTCAGCCCGAGCGCGTTCTCCTGACCCGCGGGACGGGCAGGTGTCTCTACCTTGATCGGCCCCTCCTCCTTGGAAGTGGCGCATGATACCGCCAGAACAAGTGACATGGCGGCCAATAAACTTCTGAATCTCATCGCTTATTACTGTTTACAAATCATTCTCTTACAAAGTTATCACAAATCCCGAAAAATCTGACGCTCCTTCACGGAATAAATCGCCTGAGCAAGCGTTAAGTGAAATGTAAAAAAAATAACCTGCATCACTTTAAATTTGCAATATATTGATGCTCAGGGTGATTCTATGAATTCAATTTATCGATTGATGCAACTTATTTTCTCAACATTACTTAAGGGCATTATCCGCAAAGAATGCCAATCATTTACAAACCACGGACACGATAAAACGCCACCAACGGTATTCTATCCACTATCACTGTGGCTGACCCTCCCTCGGGATATGGGGGTCAGACACACACTATGGCCTCCCAGCATTGCCAGGGCCATTCTTGCGTGCCTGTGGTTTTGCACAATATAATGTTCATGGTGATTCTATGTATTCAATTTTATCGATCGATGCAACTTATTTTTTCAACATTACTAAAAAATAAGTTGAACTAAATTTTGTGTCAGATTTATGAGGATATATTTCTTTTGGAAGAAGGAGTGTGCCGGTGGCACATGACTGATGAGAAAAGAGATCTAGACCGAAAAGATTCCTTAAGATGATGCAGGTTATTTTTTGAATGTTACTTAAGGATTACCAATCTCGGGAATATTCCTAAAAATCAAATCCCAACGACTTCCGCACGCCCATCGCCCTGGCGGGGACTATCGCGAAGCGGAATGAATAGTCACGGTCGCTCCAGAGGCATCTGTCACCGTCCGGCCTTGACCCCCAACTGTCGTAGCCGCCGACTCCGCTTTGGGCATAGTCCACGCAAACCTCCACGAAGTCTCTCTCTACATAGTCATTGATGTGGGTCTGGCGGCGGAGACGATTCTTCGCCTTGGCCGGATCGTTCTCGGTCAAAGGCCCTTTGTTCTCCCACTGATAGTCACGCTGGACAGCCTCTTCGGAATCGAGATCCTCGACCGCGCACCTGAGAGCGTTAAACTCAAAGCGGTCGGAGCGGATGACCAGACCTCCGATGGAAAGATATTCACAATCAATGTGATGCCCACATTCCTGCGGACGCACATAGCGGACATATTCCTTGGAGGCGGATGATGAATATTCCCCGATCAGCGTCCCTCCGAAGCGGTCGGCATAGTTTTCCTCAGGCCCCCTGCCAAGATAGGTGAACGAATCGGCGGAGGCAGGAAGCCTCATCCGGAACCCTATGCGCGGCACATCGACCGGCTTTGAGGACTTGACACCCTTGAAATCCGACTCGACGGAAAGGATGCCCCCCTCAAGCAGGGTGTAGCGGACTGTGAATATGTTTCCGCTTGCCAATGAATATTCAGCCACTACCGTATCCCCTTCAAGACCCGCCTTCACATCGAACTCCCGGCTGGAGACCTTGAACGCCTGACAGCGGGACGGCATCCCGTTGCCGTAGTCATTGTCGGTCGGCGCCCTCCAGAACAGCGGTCTGAGGCCGAAATCCTCATTGAACATATTCTTTCCTTTGAATGAATATTCCTTCAGACATCCCAGTGCCTTGTCAAAGACAAGCGACGCGTCACGGCATTCGAGGGCGATCGCCGTCTCTGTCTCGGTGGCCTTTACTCCCCTCGCCCGCCGAGGAGTCGCAAGTCTCCTGGCATCAGATAGTTTGATTTGATCGCAGGCGATGACGCTACCCTCCGGCAAAAGCCCGGCAGCCTTACTGGTGAGAGTCTCGAAGGTTATGAGACATTTCTTGTCTGACGGAAGCTTCGGCAGCCTCACGCGGACTTCCTCCTCGGACTGTGGAGCGGCGGAGAGAGCCACGTTGCCGGAAGCGATCCGGGTGCCGTCGGCAGTCACGGCCCATCTGAGGGCATATTCATTCAAACTCTTGAAATAGAATCTGTTCTGAACCTTGAAAAGCCCTTGGGAGGCATCCTCCGGTAAGACTTTCACGTCCTGATAGACGTGCTTTATCTCGGCCATCGCAGGGTGAGGTGTCCGGTCGGGCGCGATGACTCCGTTGCAGTTGAAATTGCCGTCGCTCGGAGAGTGCTCCCCGTAGTCACCGCCGTACGTCCAGTACATTCTGCCGTCGCTGTCGGTCTCGTAGAGTCCCTGGTCGATCCAGTCCCAGATGAAACCGCCCTGGAGGTTCGGATATTCATAAATGTACTTCCACTGGCGGTCGAGCGAGCCGTTGGAATTGCCCATCGCGTGGGAATATTCCGAAGGCACGACCGGCTTCGGGTAGCCGCTCTTCCCCATCTTGTGAAACCACTCGGCGTCAGGGTATTGCGGCACAAACATGTCCGTGTTCCATTCTAAGACGGCCCTCTCGTAGCAGACCGGTCTGTTCTGGCCGCCACTTTCCAGAGCCTTCAGTTCCCTGTAGGTGTCGTAGAAGTTGCAGCCGTTGCCGGCCTCGTTGCCCAGAGAGAGGATCGTGACGCACGGGTAGTTGCGGGTCCGGTAGTACATGTTGAGGATTCTGTCCCTGTGCTGAGGCAGCCAGTCAGGATTGTTGCCGAGGGTTTTCTCAAGATTATAGCCCATCCCGTGGGACTCGATATTGGCCTCGTCATAGACATAGAATCCGTACTCGTCGCAAAGTTCGTAGAAGAGCCGAGGCAAAGGATAGTGGCTGGTGCGGATGGCGTTGATGTTGTGTTTTTTCATCAGCCTGAGGTCGGTGAGCATGTCTTCCTCGGTGATGTAATGTCCGGTGAACTGGTTGTGCTCGTGGATGTTGACTCCCTTGAACTTGACCGGCTGCCCGTTCACAAGAAACCGGTCGCCGACAATTTCCAGACGGCGGAAACCGACATTAGCCTTGGCGTGTTTCCCCTCGACGCAAAGCAGCAGGGTGTATAGCTCCGGTGTCTCGGCAGACCACCTTCTCACATCCTTGATGGCTGATTGCCACTGTTTTACGCCTTTTACCGTTTCTGATTCTCCTTTAGCGGTCTCGTTGCCATTGGCATCCAGGAGAGTCCAACTTACATTGATCGGTTTCGAGGAGTTGACTTCCAGCCTGAAATCTCCGGTGCCGAGGTCTTCGGACAGCGTCGAGACCACATTCCAGTCAAAATCCTCCGGAACCGTGGCCGGCTCCCTTGACAGATAGACATCCCGCTCGATTCCGCTGATGCGCCAGAAATCCTGACACTCAAGGTAGCTGCCTGTGTTCCATCTGGTCACGACAATGCGCAGATCCGCCTCCATGCCGCTTTCCACATAAGGGGTTATGTCGTAGCGGACCAAATCCTTGGAATCCTCGCTGTAACCGACAAATTTCCCGTTGACAAACACATACGCGCCGCCTTTCACTCCACAGAGATTCAGGTAGCAATTCTCCCCTCTTCCAAACTCAGGCGTGAATTTCCTTGAATATACCCCCGTGGGAATCCTGTCCGGAAGCTGTGGCGGCTGCGGGTTCCTCGGGCGGAACTCGTACGGGTGGTTCACATAGACGGCAGTCCCGAATCCCTGAACCTCCCAGTTGCCGGGAACCTTGATGGCCGTGGGAGCCTTGTCCGGATCCGCCAGCATATCCTGCACGGAATCGTAATAGCGAAAATCCCAGACTCCGTTCAATGAAGAATAGTTCGGGCTCTGTTCCATGTCTTTTGACACAGCGTCTTTCGCCGAGTCGAAAAACACCGTCTCGTGACGGCGAGTCACAGCACCTCCCTTCGAGACAACTTTTTGGTCAAGATGTTCGGTGAAGTCCACGGCCAGCCCCTCTGGGGCGGACTCCCGGGCTTCCGTTTCCGGAAAGACCGCCGGCCTCCGCGAAAATGCGGTCTGGCCGGTCAGGCAGATGGCCATCGCGGCCAATGTGATAGATTTCAATTTCATATCCTTTGTGTATAACTCAACTTTCGCAAGTAGGCAATCACCTGCTGTCAAATACATTATCTCACGTTCGGAGGTGATTGCCCACCCACATCATTTCACGTTACCCCCTCCCTAAATCCCTCCCCTCGGGGGAGGGACTTGCTTTCACTGCAGGCAGTGAAGAAGAGTGGTGTTTCGCATTTGCGAAACTTGAGTCTATAATGTTGCCGAGTGATGAAGATAGGGATTCTTTTTGACTATTTCAAATTCTATGGTGTGACATCCGTCCTTTTGCCTGTGGCGGAGACCGCCATGAGCCTGTAGGACGGATTCCATCCGCCTGGAACGCTGAAGACCGCCTTGGAGGACGGGGCGAGCTTGCCTTCGGAGGCGAAGACCAGACCGCCGTCGGCGTCCCTCACCTCAAAGACAACCACATTCTTCCAGTCCGTCAGGGTGACGGTTCCCGAAGAACTGACCGACACAGAGCCGGGGATAACCTCCGGCCTCGTCTTGAACAGACCCTTGTTGTTGTCTGTGATGTACTCTATAGGGGAGTCCGGCTTAGGAAGCCCCAGCGCCTCGACCCTTTGGCGGATCTCCTCGATCCGGCTTTCCGTCACGGTCATCCTGCCAGAGCCGTAGTCGTCAACCGACGCGTCCACGGGAGTGAGGAATCCCCATTTGGTGAAGAAGTCCAGCAGATTGTGTCCCGAGGCCTTGGAGCAGGTGAGGACGAACTCCGTCTGCTGCTCCCCGGCGGTTCCGAGGTCGGGGGAAGTCCTGACATATTCAAAGACATCGGGGTAGAACCCTCCTTTGTCCTCCCGCAGCTCGGGTGTCTGCCCCAGAACCTCTCCGAAGTAGAGCTGGAGCTGCCAGAAAGGGACGAGCTTGCAGAACACGTCTCCTTCTGTGGAATGAGGCGCGCCAGCGGCCAGAATGTCCCTCCAGGCTTTGGCGTAGCGGTTCGGCAGTCCCTCTCCCATGTCCTCGGTCTGAAGCCTTGAAGGCTGCCTGAGGATTGTGGTCTGGACATATTCGGACATTATGTTGTTCGTCACTTCCGTGGTGCCCAGCCACTTGAGTCCCGGACGGGTCTGGTTGCAGTGGCCGACCTCGTGGGCGGGTCCCCAGCAGGAGCCGGTTGTCAGACTCAGGACGTCGCACAGCTGCGGCAGGGTGGAGTCATTGTAGGCCGTATAGTAGCTTGTGGCGTACATGTAGGAGGTGTAGATCACGATGAACCTCATCCTGTTCGGGAATGTCCTGCCGTAGCGGTACAGCCCCATCAGCTCCTGCTCCGCCCTGACGAACGAGTCGAACACGCGGACAAGGGCGGCCCCGTCCGGGGTGTGGGCGCGGAAGCGGGAGGTGGGAAAGGTGAGGTGTGAATATTCCCCCACAACATCAAAGAAAGAATATTCCGCCGCTCCCAGAAGCCTCTGCCAGTCTGTGTCCTTGTGCCTTCGCAGGTCAAAGAGTCCGTTGACCCTGCCTCCCGCGAAATGCACCTTGACGGGATTGGCTGTCAGATAGTCGTCGCTTTGAAACACAACGTAGAGAAGTCCCTTGTCCATGGATTTGAACTGGTTCACTCCGTCGCTCAACGGAAAGGAGCGTCCGTGGAAGCCATCCCCGCCGGGTCTGTCCAGATTCTGGACGTAGACCGAGGCCTGACGGTTTCCAAGTCCATCGACGAGCACTACCATATCCTCGCCGCCGGGCGAGAAGATACCAGTGGCTCCGTCCATGAAACTGTAAGGTGAGATCTTGAGATCCCGCGCGACGACTTCCGGATAGGGATAGGCGGAATATTCCTGAACCCTGAATTCCGTAGGATAGCGGCCCGCCTTCATGTAGGCAGCCATATTCCTGAAAAACTCCGAGCCGCAGGAGCGTATGTCCTCGTCCGTGACCCCCGGCCTCAACGCTGAGCAGGCCCTGTCGGTGAACAGGGACAGGGGGTCGAACTTGTCCGGGTTGACCTTGTAGAACTCCATCTCGGAGCAGGAGGCGAATCCCTGTCCGTCCCCGGCTCCGGACCACACCGTGAACCGGATGCTCTCCACGTCTTTCAGTGTGGTCCGGAAGTCCACTTTGGACGGATGCCCCGAACCCTTGAAGTCATATTTCCCCGCGGCGGACCATTCCTTGCCCCGGATCTTATAGTGGATTTCCGTCTCCCTGAAGTTGCCGTTGGAGCCGGATTTCCGGGGATGGTAGACAAGGTAGTCGATGTCCGTTCCCTTGGAGAAGCTGTAGGTCAGGGTGACCGGGAAGTAACCGCCCGCCGAGTTGTCCCAGGAGGAGTGGTAGAGGGTCTCGTAACTTCCGTCGAAGGATTTCTCTATGTTCTCACCCTGCTGCCAAGAGGAGGCGGTTCCGGACAGCACCTTGACCCTGATGTCATCCTTGATGTCCGGCTTGCCGACCGGAACATATTCCCCCTCCGGAACAAGAGGAGGAACTTCCGGTCCGTCAGGAGACTCCTTCTCCCCGCAGGAGAGCGGGAAGAGGAGGCATAGTATAAGGGCTAAATTCCGCAGTGTTCTCATTCCGCTTCAGGGTCAACGACCTTCACCTGCCACAGCCGGAACTCGGACATCGTGAAGAACACCTCGCCTGAGTTGACGGCGTTCACGACCATCCTGATGTGGTCGAAAGGCTGTGTGACAGGCAGGTTCGGCGATGTGTAGGCATCGGTTGCCGTAACAGGCAGACCGTCCTCGTCCTTTGTGAACTTCTTGACGAGTGTCCAGTCCGAGCCGCCTGTGCTGACAAGGATGTCGAAGTCCGTAGGTTTCTGCCGCCCGTTGTTTCTCGGAGCGTACCAGAATTTCCAGTGACCCTCGGTCAAGGCCTCAGGAAGCCGGATCTGGAGCCAGTGCGGCCCCGGGATTGCCACGCTCCACGCCGTGTGGAAGAACGTGGCGGTGTTCCCGTCGATCAGATTGGCGATGGGACCCTCGCTCGGCTCCTGGGCGTTCGTGCCGAGATGCTCGGCCTTGAGGATGATGCGTGTGGCCTGCTCTGTCACGGGAGCCCTGCCCGACCTTGCGGTCACGGTCTGGGTCTTTCCTCCGTTGTCCGTCCTGCTGAACGGCTGGATGGTGAAGCGGTAGTCGCCGAACCTTGCCCTGGTGTCAGGAATAAGAATGGAGTCACAGCTGGAAAGCCGGACCTCGTCTATCCCCAGCAGATGGTCGTGGTAGGACACTTTCACATAGTGGACACTCTTGTCGGCGGGGAGGGTCCAGAAGAGGGCGATCCCGCCGGGACGCTCCTCCGAGCGGACATCCTTGATCGGGGACGGGACCGTTCCCTTGTCGTCATCATTGCAGCCGACGGCGAGCAGCGGAAGCAGGAAAAGCAGATTGAATATTCTGTATGGTCTCATATATCTTTGTTGTTTACGATGTTTTCATCAATATCCCGGATTCTGCACAAGATTCAGATTCTTGTTCACATCGCTCAGAGGAATCGGGAGAAGGTACTGGGTCGGTGACTCGAACTTCCGCTCGAACATGATAGTGCTGACGGTGGCGAAACTGTTGATGTCCCTGGCCTCGATGTTGAATCCCTCAGCCTTCACGCTGAAATACTTCTCAGCCATCTTCCATCTTCTGAGATCCCAGAAATTGTGGTTTTCGAGGTAGAATTCGATCTGCCTCTCCTGACGGACGATGTCCCTGAGGAGGGCCTGGTCCAGGGTCTTCCCCGCGATGGTCTCCCACGACTCCTCCACGGAAGGGATGCCCGCCCTTTCCCTGACTTTGTTCAAGTAGGTCTTGGCCTGGGCAAGGTCTCCGGTCTCGACGCAGGCCTCGGCGTAGCCGAGATAGAGTTCGGCAACCCTCATAAGCGGCCACGGATAGTCAATAGGGGCTTTGAGAAAGGTCGCGACTGCATAGCCTGGATTAACGCCCTTTTTGTTGAGATAGCCCGAAGGTGAGTAGTTGTTGGTCCTTAGTCCGCCGTAGTCCCTGGAGCAGTTGCCGCCAAGGACGAAGTCGCAGACAAGCTTGCCTCTGTCCGTCCCGGAATGCCTCTGGTAGGACGGGTCGTTGGCGTACGCTCCGTTGGAGGCCGCCGAGAGAATCTCGTAGTAACCACCCTGGAACGCCACCCAGGCGTAGAAGCGCGGCTCCCTGTCCAGATTGAGCCTGATGGTCTGGGCGCCCACCTCGGCCTCGGAGGCATGATCCTCATCGACGGTCACGACATCGTACATGCTCGACGGGGAGAACAGGCTCTTGTCCTCGTTCAGAGGAAGTCCGTTCTTGGTGTAGAACCGCTTCACCATAGCGAGGGTCGGAGCGACCCCGTTCCAAGCCGAGCCGCTGCTATAAGGCGTGGATTTGTTCTGAAGGCCGTAGTATCCTTCGCCGCGGGAGTCCGCCCAGATGATCTCCTCGTTGAGCGGCTCCATTATGTTGTAGCGGAGCCTGTGCTGCACAGGATCTGCCGGCTCAAGGTTCCCGTTGAAGAAGCTGTCGTTCATGTAAAGCTTGTGGCCGGCCTCCTCCGCGACCCTGATGGCCTCGGCGAATGCCTCCTTCGCCTTCTGCCATTTCGCCGGATCGTACTGCAAAGGCATCAGCGTTGTCCCGTCCTTGCCCTTGAAATCAGAGAAGAACTCGGAATTGCCGTTGAACAGAGGTGAGGCCGCGGTAAGCAGCATCCTGGCCTTCAGGGCTTTGGCGACCACGCTTGTCGCAAGTCCGTAGTACAGCGCAGGACGCTTGGCCGGGAGACCTGCCGCCGCTTCGTCCAGTTTGTCGCAGATGAAATCGACGCACTGGTCGTACGGTGTCCTGGCCTTGTAGTCCGAGGCCACGGTCAGGATACTCGGCTCCTCGTCGATGATGATGATAGGGCCGTAGCATCTTGAGAGCAGAAAATGGTAGTAGCCAATGAGGAAGGTGCCCTGCGCCTTGTAGTCCGCGAGTGTGCCTGCGGGTAGATTAGGAACCTTGTCCACATTGTTGAGGAATATGTAAGTCTGCCTCAAGCCCTGGAACAGGGTGTTCCAGTAGGAGATCACCGGCGAGGAGGCGGTGAAGTTACCTTTCGGGAACGCTGCGAATGTCTCGTGCTCGAAGGCGGTGATCACCTCGTCACCCGTCATGAAATCAAGGGATGTAGGCCCCTCGCGCGGATTCGGGAGGTAGCTGTAGCAGGAATACAGATACCGTTCGGCGGCTCTGACATCCTCGAACGCATCCTCGGCCTTCTCCTTCTCGTCAGGAACGATGTCCAGGAAATCACAGGAGACAACGCCCGCGCACAGGCAGGCAAGAAAGACTATTTTACTGAATGTTTTCATCGCTGTTATCATTTAAATGTCACTTGCAGACCAAGATTGAATGTCCTCTGGGTAGGGTACTGCATACCTGCCCCGCCTCCCATCTCCGGATCCCAATGCTTGAACCTGGAGAAGGTCAGGACGTTGATGGCATTGGCATAGATCCTGACGTTGCGAATCTTCCACCCCACCTCGACGTTCTTGAGCTTGATGAAAGACGCGTCCCTGAGCCAGAAGTCGGAAGCCCGCGAGTTGTGGTTGTTCTCGTACTTGGTAAGACGCGGGTAAGCCGCCCTTATGTTCTGGTTGGTAGGACTCCAATGGTCATCAGCCACGAACTGAAGCACGTTCCTGTTGTACTGCGCTCCGAAAGGATGGAAGCCGGACATCATCAGCGATGTCCTCGCCGCACCCTGAAGGAAGAACGAGAAGTCAACGTTCCTGTACGTCATCGTCGGCCCGAAACCGTAGACAATCTCCGGGACGGTAGGGTACCCCATCGCCACCACGTCGTCCGTGGTGATCTTCCCGTCAAGCTTGCCGTTCTTGTCGGGCTGGTCGATGTACTTGATGTCACCCGGGGCTATCGCTATGTTGCCCAGAGTGGATTCCGGACTGCGGTCCAGATCCGCCTGGTCGATGTAGAGACCGTCGCTGACAAAACCGTAGATCGTGTTGACCGGATGTCCGATCCTGGAGTTCGCCGGACGCTTGCCGGGGGCTTCGTCATATTCAAGAACCTTGTTGCGCGCGTAGGTGAACGTGCCGAGGAACTGCACGTAGAAGTCCTTGGAGAAAGACTTGCCGAACTCGGCGGAGATGTCGAATCCGTAGTTCTTAACCTTGGCGAGGTTGCCGTAGATGACGGTGTTTGCCGTTCCGAGATAGTTGGGAATCGACAGTTTCTGCTGGAATATGTTGCTCCGGATCTCCCTGAAAGCCTCCATCGTGAGGCTGAGCGACCCGAACAGCTCCATCTCGACCCCCGCGTTCACCTTCCGTCCGATCTCCCAGGTGATGTCATTGTTCTGGAAGCGGTTGTAGGTAGGACCCCGGAGGCTTTGGGTCTGTCCTGTACCATAGCCGGTAGTGAACCACGGTGAGGCCTCAAGGTTCACATCCGCCAGATAGATGAACCGCGTCCCTCCGATCTGGTCGTTGCCGACAAGTCCGTAAGAGCCTCTGAGCTTGAGTCTTGAGATGACCGGCTTGACAGGAGCCCAGAACTTTTCCGAGCTGACGTTCCAGCCCAGGGCGACTGAAGGGAAAAATCCGTACCTGTGGCCTTTGGCGAAGTTCTCGGAGCCGTTGTAGCCGGCGTTGAACTCGAGCAGGTAACGGTGGTCGTAGTCGTAGGACAGCCTGGCAGCGTAGCCGACCTTTCTTCTCGGCAGCGAACTGATGAGGTCTCCGCCGCTGTTGAATGACAGTTCGTCCATGTTGAACAGAAGCATCGCGCTGGCCGAGTGCTTTCCGAAGGTTCTGTTCCAGTCCAAGAAGGTCTGGAAATATATCCGGTGGTCTCCCTCCATTATTCTGTTGGTGGAGAGCACCGGCTTGCCCGGTGTGCCGATCGGCGTCACTTTCAGGTCATAGGTTCCGTCAGGGTTGACAGTGTAGCCTTCAAGGGAGTAACGATTGACGCCCTGCGAACGGTTCGTGGTGGTCTTGCTCCAGTTTTTGAACGAGAGCATCGCCTTGAACCTCAATCCTTTGGTCAGCACGTCGAGTTTCTGCTCGAAATCAAGGTTGGCGATGACCGTGCTCGCGAAACTGGTGCCGTAGCCTCTGGTGGCCTGCGCCAACGGGTTCGTCGCACCCTGGTCGTTGCCGCCGCTGAACGCTCCCCACTTTATCCATTTCTCCTCTCCCGCAGGGAAGTAGACAGGGAAGTCCACCGGATTGCAGTCCATTATGGAGGAGTAGATCCTGTTCATCTGTCCGGCGGGACTCGTGTCATTGTTGTTGATTGCCGGAGCGGTGATGTCATTGACCTGCGCGTTGAGGTGAAGCGAGATTGTGGAACTCTTGGACATGTGGAAGTCGATGTTGTTCTGGAAGGCGTACTTCATCACGTTGATTCCGTTGCTGAACGAGAAGAAGTCCTTGCTCCTGTCGCGGAGCATACCCGTCTCGTGATTCACGGTCAGGTTCATGAAGTAGGTGATCTTGCCGGTTCCGCCGCGGATGTTGAAGTTGACCTTCTGGTTGAAGGCGTGGTTGCGGAAGATCTCGTCGTACCAGTTCACGTCCGGGTAGACGTAAGGGTTGAGCCTCTTCCTTGTGCCTTCGATCCTCTCCTTGGAGAAGAGCACGTCGCCTGTACCCTGATTCGTCACGGCCTCGTTGAAGAGTTCCATGTACCTGGCTCCGTCAACGAATTTCGGCAGCCTGGTAGGGGTCGTGACGTTGGTCTCGATCCTGAATCCGATGATCGGCCTGTCAAGGTCGCGCCCGCTCTTGGTCGTGATGATCATCACACCGTTGGCCCCTCTTGTGCCGTACATCGCCGTGGCCGTCGCGTCCTTGAGGATGGAAAAGCCCTCGATGATCTCCGGGTCGATGGCGTTGAGGTCTCCTGCCGAGATCTCCACTCCGTCAAGGATGATCAGAGGTGACGTGACTCCGCTGATGGTGGAGATTCCCCTGATGTAGAAGTCAGACCCGTTCTGTCCCGGCATTCCGCTTCTCTGGAAGGAGACCACTCCGGCGAGTCTTCCCGCGAACGCCGTGGAGAGGTTGGCGGAAGGAACGATCAGGGACTCCGGCCGCACCAGCTGCACGGCTCCCACGACGCTCTCCTTCTTCTGTCCCACGCCGAACGCGGTGACAACCACATCCTCGAGAACCTCTGAATCAGGCTCAAGGAGAATCCTGATGTTGTCCCGGGTTCCGACATTCAAAGACTGGGAACGGTAGCCGAGCGATGTGACGGTGATGACCGCCCCGGACGGGACATCGATGGTGAACATTCCGTCAAGGTCGGTGATCTCCCCGCACTGACGGCCGCGCACCTGGACCGCCGCCCCGATCACGGGTTCGTTCGTGACGGCGTCCAGAACGGTTCCCGACAGGATTCGGGTCTTCGGTTGCTGCTGTTGCGTCGCCGAGCCACCGGAGTGCGTCACCGCCGCCTTGAGGCCTGTCGAGGATAACAAGAGTATAGCGAGGGCAATACCACCCCCCCTATGCTCTTGACAATCATTGTTTTAAACATAATGAAATCAGTTTGTAAATGGTTTGTGAAACTTCTGTGCGACTCCTCAGGAGACCCACGTTTTGGGGACACCGGACTCGGTGTCTGTTTGGTCAGAAGCCGCATAAGCCACTCCTCCCGCAATCAGAGCAAGGAGCAGCCTGGAGGCCGGAAAAGTCGACGTGAAAGGGAAGGCCGGCAGAATTGCCAATGCCGCACCGGACCAGTGATGGTCAGGGAATATTACGACATTGTTTGCACCCGCTTCTGGAGCCAGCATCAAAACTGTTGAACTTTTTCATTCATCAATCGGTTTGTATGTTAAACTTCAGTTGTATGTTAGTGGGACGCTTCTGAAAGGATGCCACCTTTTCGAAAGAATCCTCAGTCTGCAAGTCATATCTTCCGCAATGATATTAATAATTATTCTAATCTGCAAATATTTTCCCCACAAGACCGAACAATTTGATTCATTGTACGTTGCGCAAACGTTTTTGTTCAAAAAAAGAAAAAAGACATGAAGTTCTCTGTCCTGATCCGCCAGCATATCCTGCACGAAATAGGTTTGCACTAATGATTGCCACTTTTTTTATTTGCCTTATTATGGTTTGCAAGCCTAAGTAAAGCTGTTGGCGCTGGTCTTGGTCACGGCGGGGGCATTATCCGCAAAGAATGCCAATCATTTACAAACCACGGACACGATAAAACG
>SAMEA104315429__coassemble_693_pt1 | contig 21432 bp, 18 predicted proteins | sample SAMEA104315429__metabat2_low_PE_011 | metagenome-assembled genome bin SAMEA104315429 (sample SAMEA104315429) | gut metagenome | biome: Monkey gut; feature: monkey-associated habitat; material: faeces | place: China | collected 2013 | reverse complement strand
GGAAGCGTTGTCAGGAGATGTAGCCTTCGCCTGCTGGAGAAGCTCGAACAGCCTGTCGGTACCCTCACCGCTGGTCATGTAGTAGTTGATGAGGCCGAAGACGATGCTCTCGCTTGTAGGGAACTTCTGGAAGCCCTGCTCAAGATATTCCTTGGCGGCAGTCTTTCCGGCAGCGGTGGTGTCAATGTGTGAGACGCAGTCTGAAAGCTTGGCGAACACCTCACCGCCATCACCATAATAACCATAGCCGAGGCACTTGTCAAACATGGTCTTGGCCTTTGAGAAATTCTCCGTGCTCCACGATGTGAACGCGGCGTTGTACAGAGAGTTGGTGTCGATCTGCGCGTAAGGCTTCTGGGCAGCGGCCTCGTAGGCGGCCTCGAAGTACTCCTCAGCCTTCTTCACGTCACCGAGGGTGTAGGCGTTGTAGGCCTCCTGATTCAGTTTCTCGGAGATTGTCTTGATTCCTGCGCTGATGTCCTTGTCCTTGCTGTGCTTCTCGTCAAGCTCATAAGCTTTCTTGTAGGCCTCAAGAGCCTTAGGAAGGGCATTCTCGACAACAGGCTTAACGATCTCGATCACCGAGAGCTGGCCATTGGCGTTGAAGTAGAGATTCTTGTTCTCGTAGATCTGCTTGGTGTACTGGGCTCCGTTAAGGGTGACGGTCTCGACAGAGGACGGTTTCTCACCACCCATTGAAAGCTGAAGGGCGTTCATGTCGGCTCCGATCCAAACATTACCGGCAGGAGCGCCATAAGCGTCAACATAGGTCTGCGCAAGCTTCATCCAGGTGGCCACCTTGGTAGCCTTCTTCTCGTTCTGGGAAGCGGCAAGAGCACTCTCGACCGCCTTGGCGGCAGAGTTTACGTTAGACTGGGCATTCGCTACCTGGAAGGAAGCGAGCAATGCCAAAACAATCAATGTCTTTTTCATGATTATTGGTATTTAGTTGTTTCCAAATATACTATTCTTGAGGAGTCTCCGCGTTCTCCCCAGCAACCTTTTCCTGTTCGTCATCACCTTTCTCGACAGTCGAGATGGCGGCGATCGAGTCACCGTTCTTGATGTTGATCAGTTTCACACCCTGGGTCGCCCTGCCGGCCACTCTGATGTCGGAGACTGCCATCCTGATTGTAAGACCAGACTTCTCTATGATCATCAAATCATTGTTCTCGGTCACGTTCTTGATGGCGATCAGCTTGCCGGTCTTCTCGGTGATGCTGATGGTCTTCACACCCTTTCCTCCCCTCTTGGTGATCCTGTACTCATCGAAGTCGGTCCTCTTGCCGAATCCGTTCTCGCTCACGACAAGCACGGTGTGCGCGGAAGCGTCCTCTGCCTTAGGATCATAGTTGATGGCTCCGATGACCTCATCGTCGTCTTCAATATTGATGCCACGGACTCCGGTGGAGTTTCTTCCCATTGGGCGGGCGTCCGTCTCATCGAAGCGGCAGCAGCGTCCCTCACGGGCGGCGATGAATATCTCCTCGCTGCCGTTGGTGAGCAGAGCCTCGACGAGTTCGTCCCCCTCACGGAGGTTGACGGCGTTCACGCCGGCTGTCCTTGGATGTGAATATGCCTCCAGGGATGTCTTCTTGATGATACCCCTCTTTGTGATGAGCACGATGTTGTTGCCGTTCACATACTCAGGATCCTTGAGGGTCTTGACGTTGATGTACGCAAGGATCTTGTCGTCCGGGATGCTGAGCACGTTCTGGATGGCGCGGCCCTTCGAGGCCCTTGATCCTTCCGGAATCTCATAGACCTTGAGCCAGTAGCAGCGTCCGGCCTGGGTGAAGAGCAGCATCGTCGAGTGCATATTCGCGATGTAGATGTGGTCGATGAAGTCCTCGTCCCTTGTCGCGCTTCCCTTCATTCCGACTCCGCCGCGGGCCTGGGTACGATATTCGGTCAGAGGGGTCCTCTTGATGTAGCCAAGATGGGAGATCGTGATGACCATATCCTCGTCGGCATAGAAGTCCTCCGGGTTGAATTCCTCGGCCGAAGGACGGATCTCGGTCCTTCTCGGGTCGGCGTATTTGTTCTTGAGTTCGATGGTCTCAGCCTTGATGACCTTCATCTGCTCCTCGACGCTTCCGAGAATCTCGTTGCAGCGGGCGATGAACTTCTCAAGTTCGTCATATTCAGCCTGAAGCTTTTCCCTCTCCAGTCCGGTCAGCTGACGGAGTCTCATCTCGACAATGGCTGTCGCCTGGGCATCGGTGAACTCGAACCGTGAGATCAACTCGGCCTTGGCCTCGTCCACATTGGCTGAATGCCTGATGATGTGGATGATCTCGTCGATGACATCTATGGCCTTCAGCAGACCTTCCAGAATGTGCGCCCTCTTCTGAGCCTTCTCCAACTCGAACCTGGTCCTTCTGATGATGACATCGTGGCGGAATTCCACGAAATTGGCGATCATATCCTTGAGGGACAGCGTTCTTGGACGACCCTTGACCAGGGCGACATTGTTGAACGCGAAGCTGGACTGAAGCTGGGTGTACTTGAACAGGGTGTTTAGCACAACGTTCGAGTTGCAGCCCTGCTTTACCCTGATGATGACGCGGACACCCTCGCGGGAGGTCTCGTCATTGATGTAGGTGATGCCCTCGATCTTCTTGTCCTCGACCATCTGGCCGATCTTCTCGATCATCTCCTTCTTGTTGACCATGTACGGAATCTCGGTCACGACGATGGTCTCACGGCCGTTGTCGGCGACCTCGATCTCGGTCTTGGCCCTCACGACAACCTTACCGCGGCCGGTCTCGTAGGCCTCCTTGATCCCGCTGACACCCATTATGATGCCTCCGGTCGGGAAGTCAGGTCCCTTGATGTGCTGCATCAGCCCGTCCGTGTCGATGTCCGGGTTGTCGATGTAGGCGCAGATCGCGTCACAGCACTCGCCCAGATTGTGCGGAGCCATATTCGTGGCCATTCCGACTGCGATACCTGACGATCCGTTCAGAAGAAGCAGCGGAGCCTTTGTAGGCAGTACTGTCGGCTCCTCCTCGGTGTCATCGAAGTTAAGGGTCATATCCACAGTGTTCTTGTCGATGTCGGCAAGAACGTCGTCTGTCATCTTCTGAAGCTTGGCCTCGGTGTACCTCATGGCGGCGACAGGGTCACCGTCCATAGATCCGAAGTTACCCTGACCGAAAATCATAGGGTAACGCTGGTTCCAAGGCTGAGCGAGCCTGGCGAGAGCGTCATACACACTGGCGTCGCCGTGCGGGTGGTACTTACCGAGCACCTCGCCGACGATCTTGGCGCACTTACGTGTAGGCCCTGAATATGACAGGCCGAGGCCGTCCATTCCGAACAGAACCCTTCTCTGCACAGGCTTCAGACCATCCCTGACATCAGGCAGCGCACGCGAGACGATAACGGACATCGAATAGTCGATGTACGCGGTACGCATCTCGTGGTCAATCTCAACCGGCTCGATAATGCCAATCTGCCCTTCCTCTTTCTTTTCCTCAATATCCATATCGTGATGTTGAATACATTATAGTTAAACATGCAAAAATAACAAAAAAAACCGAGAGAGACAACATGGCGGCACGCTACGCGAAATTGTCAAAAATTTTCGTCGCTTGTACTGAGATATGGCACAAGCGGCCGATACCTTTGCATCAGAAACAGAAAAAACAATAAAAAAACATACAGTCATGAGAAACACAGAGTACAACCTTGACAAACTTGCGTCAATGATTTCGTCCGAGTCATCATTCACAGCGTTGGTGGAAATGATGGGAGACATGGGATTGGAGTTCGAAGGGGCCGTCAAAGGGCAGTAATCACCTCAACGCCAGTTCCTCAACCTCCTTTTTCAAGGAGACGAGAGTGTTCTCCTTGTCCTGCGTGAGTCCTACACGCAGCGTCCTTGCGCCCGCCATATTCTTCCGGCTTTTGCCATGGAGTATCCTGTCGGAAATGATGAACTCCGACACCGGGTCCTCGACGTATTTCATCACCGCCCTCTTCAACGGTCTCGCACCGAAAGCCGGATCGAAACCGACATCAGCGATGAAACGCTTGGCGGAAGGCGTGACTACCAGCCTGTAACCAGCCTCCTCGGCCCTGGCGCGGAGATCTTTCAACTCGATGTCGATGATCTTCTCGATGTCATCCCTGGTCAATGCGTTGAAGAATATCCTTTCGTCCACCCTGTTGATGAACTCCGGAGGGAAAGACTTCCTGATGGCCTTTTCCAAAACGCCTTGACGGTTCTTCGAGACGCTCTTTCCGGAAGTGGCGAAGCCGACCCCGCTGCCATATTCATCAAGCTCGCGGCTGCCGACATTGGAGGTCATTATGACGATGGTGTTCCGGAAGCTCACGATGCGGCCGTTGCTGTCCGTCAGGCGACCCTCGTCAAGTACTTGAAGCAGAATGTTGAATATGTCAGGATGGGCCTTCTCGATCTCGTCCAGCAGCACCACGCAATAAGGCTTTCTGCGAACCCGCTCGCTGAGCTGGCCGCCCTCCTCATAGCCGACATAACCGGGAGGAGCGCCGACAAGACGGGACACAGTGAATTTTTCCATATATTCACTCATGTCTATTCTAACCATATTCTCCTCGGAATCAAAAAGATATTCAGCGAGGCATTTCGCAAGTTGAGTCTTGCCGACACCAGTAGGGCCGAAGAACAGGAACGTGCCGATCGGACGGTTCGGGTCCTTGAGCCCGGCCCGGTTCCTCTGGATGGCGCGCACGACTTTCTCTATGGCATCGTCCTGCCCTATTATCCGGCTTTGCAGCCGGGCTTTCATCTTCATTATCCTGTTGCCCTCGGACTCAGCGACCTTGTTGACAGGGATTCCGGTCATCTTCGAGACGACCGTGGCGATGTCCTCGGCATCCACGCGATTACCGTTTCTTTTGTTCTTCGCCAGATTAAGCCGCACCATCGAGCCGGCCTCGTCCAAAGCGTCTATCGCCTTGTCAGGCAGGGACTTGTCGGTGATATAACGGTCAGTCAGACGTACACAGGCCTCTATGGCATCCTCGGTGTAGGCTACCTTGTGGAAATCCTCGTAATTCGGCTTGAGGTTCTCCAGAATCGTGATGGACTGCTGAATGTCAGTCGGCTCCACGACAATCTTCTGGAATCTCCGGTCAAGAGCCCCGTCCTTCTCCACTATCTTGGCGAACTCGTCCATTGTCGTGGCTCCGATGCACTGGAGTTCGCCACGCGCCAAGGCCGGTTTAAGGATGTTGGCGGCATCCAGACTCCCCTGCGCGCCGCCCGCTCCGACGATCGTGTGGAACTCGTCAATGAACAGGACTATGTCAGGATTCGAACTCGCCTCTTTGATTATCGATTTGAGGCGTTTCTCGAAATCCCCACGGTACTTCGTTCCAGCCACGACTGAGGCTATGTCCAAGGAAATCAAGCGTTTCTTGGCCAAGGCCGGGGAGATGCTTCCGCCGGCTACCCTTAAAGCGATTCCTTCGACTATCGCCGACTTCCCTACTCCCGGCTCGCCGATCAGCATCGGATTGTTTTTCTTTCTTCTTCCAAGAATCTCAATGACACGGGCGATTTCGGTCTCCCTGCCGACGACGGGATCCAGTTTCCCTTCGGCGGCAGCCTTAGTGAGGTCAAAGCCGAAGTCCTCTATCACGCTCTTCTCCGGTTTGGATTCCTGACTTGCCTCCTGCCGGTCATCCTCACTTTTGTCCTCCTCCTGCGCGGAATCATTCCCCAACATCCCTTCGTCACGCATATACGACAACAGGCGGCCGTAATCCACTCCGTGCTGCCGCAGATAGGCCTGGCCGTAATTCTCCGTCGTACGGCAAAGAGCCTGAAGAAGGTGCAGTGAATCTGCCTCGGCGGCACCTTGTTTGGAGGCCTCCATAACAGTGATGCTCAAGACATTCTGGGCGTAGCGGGTGAACGAGATCTTGTCCGACTCCGAGTACGGGATCGGCTCGTTCGTGAATATATGGCTGTCGATGAACCGTTTGAAGTTGTCCGCGTCTATTCCTTGGCCTGTGACGACCTTGAAGGCGGCGTTGTCGCCGTGACGAAGGATGCCCAAGAAAAGGTGGTCGGGACCGATGCCGTAGCTGCCGGTGCGCATGGCTTCATCTCTGGCGTAGCGGATTATGTCGTTGAGTTCGTCGGATATTCTTATTTCCATAAATGTTTTTCAAAGTATAATTTACAATATTAAGTAATTTTCTCTGGTTCTGCAAGTCGCTTCGACAGGCTCTGCGACCGAGACCGTCTGGTCGCGGAGCCTGTGGCTGCTGAGTTTGCCGAAGCATCGAAGCTACATTACTATTACGGAAATTTTGTTACATTTCCTCTAAAAAAACTGTTCCTTTCTTATTGGACGGGCGTAAAAATCGCCGATTTTTATGTAAGTTTGTAAGTACAAGAAAAAGAACGACGAATGAGCGAGGAAAGAAGCACGGACAGACTTGCCCGTTACATAATCTGGACAGCAGCGGCGGCGGTGACCGTCACATTCTGCTGGTATTTCCGCAGCGTGCTGGTCTATATTATCATAGCCGCGGTGGTCTCCCTGTTGGGAAGGCCGATAATGAAAGGTCTGAAACGTATCAGGATAAAGGGCAAGAGCGCGCCGGACTGGCTGTCAGCGATAGTCTCGCTCCTCCTGATTCTGGTGATATTCCTTGGGATTGTCACACAGATCATCCCTGTATTCTCCAGCATCATCACCAATGTCTCCGGGAATCTCCAGTCCACCTCTTTCAAAGCCTCGGAGATCACCGTATGGTTCGACAAGGTGAACGTCTGGCTGATCGACAGGCTACCGGCCCTCGGGCGTGACTTCAAAATTCAGGACGCCGTGCTGGAATGGATCAAGAACGCCTTCGACATCTCTTCCGTGACATCCGTCGTCGGCTCCGTGGCCTCTGCCTTAGGATCTTTCGGCATCGGTCTGTTCTCGGTGATGTTCATCGGTTTCTTCTTCGTGAAGGACGAGACCCTTTTCCGCAGGATTGTCGGCTCGCTCGTGCCTGACAAGGCCGAGAAAACGGCCATCGGCGCCATCGGAGACATCGAGCATCTTCTGACCCGCTATTTTGTCGGGCTGATGGTCGAGGTACTCGGCGTGGCTCTTCTCAACTTCCTCGGTCTCTGGTTGATAGCGAGGATCGGATTCTACCCGGCCGTCGGAATCGCCTTTATGACCGGTCTTCTGAACGTGATCCCTTACGTGGGGCCGTGGATCGGCGGAGCCATCGGAACCATCCTCGGTATCGTTCTGAAATACAGCAGCGCCGCCGCCATCGGAGTCTATCCAGACTTTATGATGGTGATAATAACACTATTGGCGGTCTTCATCTGCACCCAGTTGGTGGATAATTTCCTGTTCCAGCCTCTGATCTACTCGACCAGCATCAAATCCAGCCCTCTGGAGATATTCATAGTGCTGCTGATGGCGGGGCATCTCGGCGGAATCATAGGAATGCTGGTAGCCATTCCGGCCTACACAGTGCTCAGAGTGATAGCGGCACGATTCTTCTCCGAACTCAAACCGATCCGCAGACTTATCGCAGCCACGGATGACGAACAAAAATCTTAATGAATATGAACACGATCTTCAAGAAATTTATGGCGCTGGTCGCCATCATCGCCGGATTCCTGACAAGCGGTAAGGCTAACGCTCAGGAAAAATATTCACCGTCGGGCACCTATCAATTCGCCGTGAAAGACGGGAACTCACTTTTCCTTGATGAATATCTCGCCACGGCCGGAAGCGAGACCACTCTGAACGGCAACGAGAAACCATCGATCGTATTTGTCTTCGGAGGCGGATTCAAGGGCGGAGAGCGCAGCCACAAGGAATATGTTCCCTGGTTCAAGATGCTCAACGACGAAGGCTACACGGTGCTCACCATCGACTACCGCCTCGGGATGAAAGGCGTGAAGACAAAGGGCGGAATAGGCTCGGTCAAGCAGTTCTACCACTCGGTCAGAATCGCCAGCGAGGATCTGTTCAGCGCCACGAAGTACATCATCGACAACGCCAAGACGCTGAAAGTCAATCCGGACAATCTGGTGATCTGCGGATCGTCAGCCGGTGCGATGACCGTTCTTGAGACCGAGTGGATGCTCTGCAACGGGAAAGCCACGGAGGCTCTGCCCGAAGGATTCCGCTACGCCGGAGTGATGTCGTTCTCGGGAGCGATACTGTCCCGTGAGGGCATGCCGAAATATTCCCGGACTCCGGCCCCGACGGCGTTTTTCCACGGCACCGCCGACAAGGTCGTGAACTACGGAAACATACGGGTGTTCAACTGGGTGTTCGCCGGCACGGACAAGCTCGTCAGGATATTCAAGAAAAATGGTTATGTCTATAACGCTTTCCGCTTCAAGGACCACAAGCACGAGATCGCGGATTCGATGGTGGAGACGTTCGCAGACCAGATCCGTTTCCTTGAGACCAATGTGACAAGAAAGGTCGCCAGAACTGTGGATTCCACAATCGACGACCCTGAGGCTCCGGTTCCGAGCGGCTCGGCGAACCGCAAGGAGATGTACGGGAAGTAATTAATTCTGAATATATTTACGATAGACTTCCGCGATTCTGCGGTATCCCTCTTCATTCGGATGGAGTCCGTCCCTGAAGAGGGATTCGTCTAATGTGCCGTCGGCCTTCGTGAGGACTGACTTGACATCCACGATGTCGTAGTTCGTGAGGTCGCTTGACTTAAGCAGCTCATCCACGGTGGAGTTAACCTTGTCCACCCTGTCGATTGCCTTTCTGCGAGGATAGATGTGGACTATGTGGATGCGGGCTGTCGGCTGTTTCACACGGATATATTCAATAAGTCCGACCATTCCTTCGGCAATGGCTTCCTCAGTGCGGCTGTAGATGTCGTTCGTGCCGGCCATCACGAAGATGTGCTTGGCGGAGAAGCCGTCCAGTTCCTCGTGCATCATCCGCCACATCATGTTCCCGAGACGGTCCCAGCCGTAGCCGCAGTTGATGACGTTGCGGTCAGCGAATATATCGTTCCAGGAATCCACACCCGCATGCCAGACGACATTACTTGGTTCGCCCGACCAGTAATGGGTTATGGAGTTGCCGATCATCACGATCTCCGGATTCGGGGCGATGTGCCTTTCCCTGTAAAGGACTCTGGAATGTCTTTCGGTCCAGTCGTAGAATGTGAAATCACGGCGCTGCCTCAACGGTTTGAGGATGTCCGGGAGGTCGGCTGTCGTGCCGAGGGCGTTGAAGATCGTCTCAAGCGTGGCCACCGTGTCCGCCTTAGCACCGTCAACGGCGATGAAGTACTCCGGCCTCTTGCTTTCTTTCCTGCTTACGACCTTCACCGGGAAGTCAGCCTTCCTCTGAATGATGTTCCTTACCGCCTTGGACGGCCTGTCAACAGCCTCGACCGGAACATTGTAGAACGCCACGGCTTTCTCCACAGGGACAGGCTCGAAATGGAAATAGGTTCCGCCACTGGTTCCGATCTCCATCCATTTCACCTCATTGTAAAGCGGAAGATAAAGCCTGAACTCGTTGCCGTTCTTGGCGGATTTACCGTAATCCACACGGAAAGAGAACGTTATCGTGTCACTCACAGACTTTCCAAGGTCGCAGGCTCCGTTCAGAAGATGGAATCCTCCATCGTTGTCAATGTCGAAAAGATCCACCCCCAACGACGCCATCTCTGTGGCGCCTTTAGGAATATCCCTGCCCTCAAGCACGTAACGTACCGTGATTTCAGGAGCGTTGGTCCCGAAATCAATGTTCCCTCTGTCAAAAGTCCAGCAGGTTCCGAACGGCCCTTTTGTCCTCTCCGCCAAAGGATTATGCCAAACAGCCTCATCGGCTGCCAAAGCGCCGACAGAAATAAGCAGTGCCAGACAGACCGCCGACACCGCACGTTTTACGATTCCCGAATGTCTCATATTCATTAAATTCTAATTGTTGTCCTTTTCAAAACGGCCTCAAAGATAGCGATTTTTCCGGAAGGACACATAATCGGATTTAGGAGCTGTTTTGATTTGTTTGTTTGAAGGTTTGAGAGTGAAAAACCTCAGGTTCGACCGCTTCTTCCAAGGAAGATAGCGGTGCTGTCTGACTGAAGAAGCCGGGAAGAAAATTATGTTTATTTCACCTCAAAGAACATTTCAGACAATTCAAAACAGCTTCTTAGTTCAACTTATTTTTAACGCTTACTAAATCTATTACGAGAGGATCATTTCCAAGCCAAAGTGATACTGTCGTGATCAAATTGAACCACCATAGGAGCGTTTTCTTACATTTTTGCGACAGTGGACAAACAAACATCAAATCATTTTTTCCAAAGAATCGGCTTTCGGCCAAACGGTATCCGTGACACTACGGAGTATGCCGTGGCAGCTAAAATGCTGACCAACAGCATAATGAGCCATTCGCCCTGTGCCGGTTCCGGCACCAGAGACACATTCTTTACCCCTGATAATCAATCATATAACTGCCACGCCTTCTTAAACATCAACGAGATGCCGTGACAATCTCTCGGGCACTATCGGAATACGGTCCCTGAGATTCAGCAATGGCATCCAACAAGGGGAGGAGGGAGCATGCTGTCTATCGCTTATAACGGATGCATACTCGCACAAGATAGTGGGTTGGGCATTAGGTCCCACACTTGAGACCATATACCCTCTCCAGGCCCTGCAGATGGCCCTCGCGACAATAGACGAGAATACGGCGGGCCGTCTGATCCACCACTCGGACAGGGGATGCCAGTACTGCAGCGACGCTTATGTGTCGGAACTGAAGAGGCACGGGATAGGCATCAGCATGACCTAGAGCGGAGACCCTCTCGAGAACGCCGTGGCGGAACGCGCCAACGGCATACTGAAGACGGAATGGCTGTACAAGATGAGCATAGCCACCCGCGAGGAATGCCGGTCCGAACTGGAGCGGATCATAGGCTTCTACAACACCGAGAGGCCACACATGAGCATCGGGATGCAGACACCGGAGGTGGCGTACACGCAGTCCGGAACCCAGCGGCGATGCTGGAAAAACCGAAGATTCAAGATAGAAGTGCGGCAAGACCGGCACCATCGCCTTTGCCATTGGATTTCTGTTCAGCATGTGCACCAGACTCATCGGAAGATAGGTCAAACGGCTATAGTCTACAAACAGCGACCACCGGGAACGGCAACAGAGACGTGCACAGGGCATGTCGGCGTGGCTGACTCTACCTTAGAAGATAGGGGTCGAGCACGGTGAGTGGAGCCACAGAGGGGTGTGTGGCAGGATGGCGTGGCCGTGGTTTGGCAAAAGTCTATCTGAACCTTGCGATGTTGACTATGGCTCCGGGACGGGAGAACAATGTTCTGTACGAAACCAACGTATTATGTACGAGATGATATTCGGTGTTATTTCGTACAGTGTGGCAGGGGGTATAAAACTCATTTTGAGGGTTGGCGGGGATTGAGGAGATTATGCGGAAGCATAAGGCTGTGGATGCGGCGCTTGACTATGTGGCACATTATGATGCGGAACAGATCGGTGTCGTGATTGAACCTTGAAGGCTGGCAGGAAATGTTCAGAGGCAACATTGAAGAAGAGGATTAAGAATGGCGTTGAAAACTAGCCAGTCTGGCATGGAATGCTGGCTTTATACTACTGTAATATGCGAGATTCCGAGCTGGCAGAAGGGGGCGATAGAGAATCTGCCCATTTCTCAATCCTGCCCGTCATGTGATGGAAAACCAGATATATTTCGTAAATTTGGAGGTTTATGAAGAATAAGAATCACTGGCAACACTAAAACAAAGATCACAATGAGAAGAATCGTTTCGCTTCTGGCAATCTGCGCCGCGCTCGTTTCCTGCGGGAACACCGGCGGCAAATCCACCGGAGATGAGTTCCAGTCCATCAACTGGAGAGACAATGACGCCGCGGCGGTCATCTGCGTGGGCATGTACACCAATGAGTCCGACCTGAGAGACTCCCGGCTGTTAGAACGTTACTCAAAGTCCTACGGTCTGGAGAATCTGGAGACTGTACAGACGAAGGGTGATGAGTGGTACATCGTCATCCCGCGCCACTCCAAGGCGACAGTAAAGGTCAACGCGGTCGAGATCGATGAGAACTGCAACCTCCATAAGAGCATGCTGCTCGCCGAGAGGGACGGGAGGCCTTTCCTGCTGAGGTGCAACGTTTCGGATCTGTACTGCAACGTCGCCCTCAGCATCGAGGGCAAAGACGGAAAGCCATTGGTGGACTATTCCCCGATGATCAGTCTGAAGGACGGATCGGTGGTCACCCCTGACGACGACGGGGACTCGGCGACCGTTCTGGACATCACGGACAAGTTCCTGCCGATAAAGCCTTCCGCCAGCGCGGACTACATAGTCTATGAATATACCGAAAGCTACCCCATAAAGAACAAGATCACCGCCCGCGTGCAGGACGGAAAAGCTTTCGTCAGACTGTCCCGTGGCATCGACGAATGTCCTGAAGGTGAATATGAGATCGAGGATCTGTCCGGAAAGTGCCGCGGTGTGTTCATCGGCAACATCGGCCAGGACATCAATCCGATCGTCTGCCTGGCGATGGAGAACGGAGGACTTGAGATCTTCAGCCTTTTCAGCGCGACGCAGACCGGCAGGTTCGACAGCAGCGGCCCTCTGGACGGCTTCAAGGACATCGAGGCGTTCAAGGACAGCACAGTGGTGAACACTGTCGACGGAGAGTTCGCCGGGGCCTACGTCACCATTTTCGCCTTGGACAAGAACGGCGACGCCAAGGAGATCGAACTCAATCCGATAGCAATCACAGAGCTCTCTTTCCTCCAGAACCACGACGACGGCAGGACCATCGAGCACAAGATAGTCCTCACCCACGACTGGAAGATCACCTACTCGACCGCCTGGTTCGAGGGTGACCCTATCGAAGAGTACCGCGGCCACGTCCGTCTGCTGAAATACGACTACGACAACATCGTCCTTGAGCAATCCTACGCATTCTCCGAGCACCTGTCCTACGATCAGGACATGATGGCCGCTTCCGAGAAAGTCAGCCTGACAGGCACATTCAGAATGACCCACCAAAAATCAGGCTATCAAGTCGTCCCTCTGTCAGGCCCTCTGACATTCGGCGCCCAGGACACCGGCAGCGCGTTCTACGAGTACACCTTCCTCCGCGACCTACCACAATCCGATTCCGGCGAGGAGACTGAATAGTCTCCGTCCCCGTGTCTCAGCAGGGACTCCACAGGCGACTTTCACTGCGATTTCCGCTCGCAGGGTCGCAACGGGGACTCCGTGGGCGACTTTCGCTGCGATTTCCGCTCGCAGGGTCTCAACGGGGACTCCGCGGGCGACTTTCACCACGATTTACGCTCGCAGGGTCGCAACTGGAACTCCGCGGGCGACTTTCGCTGCGATTTCCGCTCGCAGGGTCTCAACGGGGACTCCACAGGCGACTTTCGCTGCGATTCCCGCTCGCAGGGTCGCAACGGGGACTCCACAGGCGACTTTCGCTGCGATTTACGCTCGCAGAGTCGCAACGGGGACTCCGCGGGCGACTTTCACTGCGATTTCCGCTCGCAGGGTCGCAACGGGGACTCCACAGGCGACTTTCGCCACGATTTCCGCTCGTTGTCGATGTCGAAAAGGTTCACCCCCGGCGAAGCCATCTCTCTGTGGCCCCTTCAGGAATATTCCTTCACTCAAGCACGTACCTTACCTTGACTTCCGGAGCGTTTGTCCCGAAATCGATGTTTCCCCTGTCAAAGGTCCAGCAGATGCCTAACGAGCCTTTAGTTTTCTCTGTCAACGGGTTATGCCACTCATTCACACCTGCGGCCACCGCCGCTCTACTTTTTCGGAATACCAACGTAAGTGACTGGATAGTCTCCGAAATTGAGACTGAGAGACAAACCTGTGGCGTTCAAGGTGCCGGAGAGGGCTGTCACTGTGTACTTGGGAAACGGGACAGTGCCGCCGGAGAGAGGGATGATGCCGTCTGCGGAGAACTCCACTGTGCCGTTTTTCTCAGAATAGGCGACATCAGGGACTGTCACGTCAAGAGAGATGGGCATCTGAGGGACGAACTTGACTTTGTGGAACAAGATCTTCATGGTGCTGGCTTCCTTGTCCAAAAGGCAATCCACGGCCACGTCCTCAGAGACATTGTCCGATCCACCGGCTGTGACGGTCATGGTGCCTGAATATTCATACTCATTGGCAACAATGGGTTCCTCGTTCGAGCCATCCTCCTTGGAGCAGGACATCGCCAGCGGCATAGCAACCGCCATCAAAAACATTAAGAAGCTGTTTTGAATTGTTTGTTTGAAGGTTAAGAGCAAACTCTTTCCCTGCTGCTCACCTCGGCAATCCGAACAAGTTCGATTGCCCTCGGTTCGGGCGCTGGGTTGAGAGTGAAAAACTTCAGTTTCGACCGCTTCTTCCAAGGAAGATAGCGGTGCTATCTGACTGAAGAAGCGGGAAGAAAATGAAGATTTTTTCACCTCAAAGAACATTTCAAACAATTCAAAAACAGCTTCTAAGATTTTTTTCATATTCATTACAGATTGATTGATAGTCCTATTGTGAACCGGCGGGGTTTCCCGGCCTGAAAGAAAGAATTGCCGACAGACTTGAAATAGAAAACGGAATATTCAGTGCCGGTGAGGTTCTGCCCTCTGAGCCAAAGTTCTGCCTTTGATGTGGTCAGACGGACATCCGCGCCTATCAGCGAATAGGGGGACTGGCTTATGTCTCCGGCTTCGTTCCAGTAGATCCTTCCGCTGCGGTTGATGTCGGCGTTCAATGAGACAGACCGCAGGAATCGCCCTCTGGTCAAGAACTTATAGCCACATCTCAAGTATAGTGTGGATTCCGGGGAGTATGGAATCCTGTTGCCGGACCAGTCGTTGCGTCCGTCATCATAGTCCACAAAACGGGCGTCCATCAGGCTTCCGGCGAACGAGACGGAGAGGCCTTTCCACATCCACGAAGCTTCCGCCTCAACCCCAAGGCTGCGGGATCTGCCTGCGTTGGCCATCATACGCCCGGTTCCGTTCCCGTAAGGGAAGACAGTCATCTGCTGGTTGCGGCAATCAACACGGTAAGCGGTAAAAAAGGATTCAAGAATATGTCCGGCTGACCTCATACGGAATTTTCCGCCGATCTCATAGTTCAGACAGTTCTCCGGCTTGTAGGTCAAGCCATCGGTCGAGAGGTCGCCTTTACCGTCAAGATGCACACCGAGCGACTCCATCATCCCAAGCATCATTTTCCGCTGGAGGACGTCCGAGAAAATCTGAGTGTTGAATCCACCCGATCTGTAACCTTCTGAGACGGAGGCGAGTAAAGACATATTCAAACCTTTGGACCGCATACGCTCGGACGTGGCGTCATACGAGACCGACAACTTTGGCTGCAATTGGGCATAACGAACCGTTTCCGTCCCGTCAACCTTTGTGCTGAAAGGAATATATTCAGACATCGCAGGCGAAACAATGAAATGAATGTCCGAGCCGGAATCATAGCGCATCCGGCTGGCCTCAAAGTCAAGCCTCAATCCAGCCGTGAACGTCCAACGGCCGATATTGAAATAAGACTCGTGGTAGGCGGCCACATTGCCAAGAGCGATGTCGAAATCACTGTAAATCAAGAAATTCTCTTCTTGAATATTCAGTCGTCCCAGTTCCTGCGGTATTCCGGAATTGGCGTTGTCCAGAATCAACGACTTTATACCGTCCTTCAGGAAACGCACTGGAGCGGACATCTTGTTCAGCTTCACCATCGCGAACAGTCCGGTCTGGCTGTCCCACCAAACTGTATGCGTCTTGGGCTTAAAGATAAACTCTTGAGTGAAAGCAACTTGCTCCTGTATTTGATTCAAGGTGAACATTGACTTCGGTGTAAAATCCTGGTCCATGTCCATGGAATCGAAAAGAGTCTGAAAACTTGTGACAGAACTGATTTTCCAGTTGCGCCATTCGGTTTTGAGACGGAATCCGTCCATAAGAAAGAAGCGACGATAGCCGCTTTTGTCGTTGTAATCCACCGGGAGGAGTTCTCCTGCCATCAATTTTCGATACGGATAACCGGTCTGGTCTATGTACGAGACTGTCAAGATGTTATCCAAGGAGGCCTTGCCGACTCCGCCGACGAATCTCGCACGAGCCGAGAATGAGTCCGAAAGGCCACAGTTGGATCCGTCATATTCATTGATGAAGAATCCGTCGGTATGTCCGTAGGCGGCGGTGAGCCCGAACCGTCCCTTGTATGCCGAGAGTTTCGCGGACAAGGTTGAAGCACTGCCATATTCAATGATCCCTCTTGTACCTTGGTATGCAGTCGGAGACAATGTTTCGACGGAAAGTACTCCGAGCATCGAATTGCGCCCGTAGAGGGTTCCTTGTGGGCCATGCAGAAAATCTATCCTGCGGATGTCCGTAAACGAAAAGTCATAGCAGTTCTTATCTATAATCGGCACGTCGTCCACATAGAGTCCGATGACCGGGTTGTCCATCCGGGATCCGAGGCCTCTGACGTAGATGGTTGAGGTCATTGAGGTTCCATAATCGGGAATATTCAATCCCGGCACTACCGCAGACAGGTTCTTTGGGGATGCGATGCCGCGTTCCTCGATTCTTCTCATCAGGAAAGTGGAGACTCCGGGAATGTCAGAGAAGAAGCTCTCGCGCTTCACAGAAGAGGTCACGACCGAACCGGAGATCGTGTCTCTCACTTGAGGAACAGGCTGAAGTACCATCAGCAATGATGTCGCAAGGGCTGTAAGCATAACGAGTGCAAAAATACTCCAGCCAAAGCCATGGAGACTTATGAATATGTGATTTGGATTTGGACTTTTTATGCAATGAGCTTACCTCTCCGGAGCCGGAAGGTTATGGCGGCCATTCACCCGGATAGGGCGCGCGAAGCGTGTGGGTCGCCATGGCCTGCCGGTACCGGAACGCCCCACTTAAAAAAACAGCTTACATGCCTCTGAAGTCAGTCGGTGACATCCCGACCAGTTTTCTGAAGAAACGTGAGAAGTAGGCGGGATCCTCGAAACCGAGTCTGTAGGACACTTCCGAAATTGGGATGTCCGGATCGTGCAGAAGGGTTCTGGCCAGCGTGAGTCTTGCGTTTTCGATCCATTCTCCGGCACTGCGTCCTGTCTCGGATTTAACCACACGATTCAGGTGATTCGGCGTGACACCAAGTTCCCCGGCATAGCCGGACACTCCGCTGAACGGACGCGAGGTGTCAAATACCCGGCCAAGATAGGCGGAGCTTAATCTGACCGACGCCGTTCCGTTGTTTTGAGGGATGGCGCTGTCAAATTGCCCAAGCAAAACCTCAAGCAGTCCCTGTACAGTAGGAAAATCCTCTGAGAATCTGCTCATTCTGATCAGAAGCTCGTCAAAGAACACCTTGTCCTCCATCGGGATAGTCATCACACTTGGAGTACGGAGTCTCAGCACCCTATGCGCGGAATTACGCAGCAGTCTGGAAGAGAACGCTCCCATATACCCGATGGAATCCTTGAAATATTTCACTGAATATGCCAACTGCGGCGGAATCAATGCGCAATCCTGCCCCCGCAGCAGGTAAGGATTCCCTTCAACATCCGTAAGCACCTCTCCGGAAATAAGATAGATAAACGACCAGTCCTCCCTGATCATTCCGCGCATCGGCTGAGCCGTAATATGTCCGGCCGCATTCAGCGCCCTGATCACGAATTGTCCCATTTACGATGCAAAAATAGCAAAAGATATTCATCTACGAGCAATGTACTTGCCCACAAACGCTATTGCTCTCCTTGGGAACGAATATGCACGAAAATGTTGCCGCAGAGGGATGAGTAACCTTCAAAAAATAACCTGCATCATCTTAAGGAATCTTTTCGGTCTAGATCTCTTTTCTCATCAGTCATGTGCCACCGGCACACTCCTTCTTCGAAAATAGATCTATCCTCGAAAATATTCTCTTAATCTGAGGCAACTTATTTTTTTCATGTTACTAAGTGGAGTTCTGCGGCAACGGACATGCGGGATATTGTTACCAAAGAGGACACTCGACAGGCTCAGCGGCCGGCCGGTGCAGAAATCGTACCAGCCTTCGCACTGAGGGAAATAGACGCTGCGGTAGCGGGACTTATATTCAGAGACAGGGCAAGGCATCAGGGCCGGACCCAACATCCACTGGTCGCTGATGTCTGCCACATTGCGGTCGGTCGGGAAGTCCATCGGAAGGCCGCGGAGCATGGTGTAGTCCTCAAAATGCACGGCTCCGGCCAAGGAATAGAGGTACGGCATCAGACGGTAACGCAACTTCATGTAATAGAGGATGCTTGAATATGTAGGCACACCCTCCGGGGCTATATTCCAGATCTCTCTTCTCGGCCATTGTCCGTGGGTGCGGAACAGCGGCACGAAGGTGCCGAACTGGTGCCAGCGGGTCAGGAGCTCACGCCATTCGTCGAGGCCCGGGGTGACCTTGCCGGTGTTGTCAAAGGTGGAGATTTTTCCTGTCCGCGAACCGAGTCTCAGGCGTGGCGGTGACTCTTACAAGATTGCCGCCTTTAACTTGAAGCCGGACCAACGCCGGCCCGTCAGCCTTCCTTTCAGCCACCCGGACAATGATTCTTGTTGTCTATTTGTTAAGTTCGTTTTATATAAAGTCAGCATTCCTGTCAGCCACCCGGACAATGATTCCGTCAGAGTTCTGTTTCCAATCTTGGCCGCAACACCCTGTGATGGCGATGAAAGCAAGCGCGAGCGAAATGATTCTGCGTGGTTTCATTGTGGTTAAAATGTTGACTGTTAATCAGTATTTTCCACAAACTTACGCAAATATTCCTAAAGGATGATGTTCGTCCCGACACTCCCGCAAAAAAAGCCAATCATTTGTCAAGATAATATAGATTTAAAAGAGAATGGCTTTGATATGTCAGAATGAAAGTACACAAGTCACCGATAATTTACTCTTGGACACCTCCAATAAATTTTCATGAATGGTCTGATAGTTATGTGTTCCAAGTTCTTTTTCAAGCATAGCAATAGAATTAAAAGTGAACAGATGATAATTAATGTTATAGTAAAAAACATTTAACTTGCAACAAAGCCGAGGAGACCATAGTGTCAAAAAATATCCAATTGTGACTGTTGCACATGTGTGAATAGAGTCAAGGTGGAGTAACAGAACGTACATCACTTCGCAATCCAATATGATGGAAACGGATCTCATCCACCTCCTGACGTGTCGCGCCGAGTGCCAGCATTCCGGGGATATACCTTGCGTCGTTGGCACCTACCAATTGTTGGTGACGGTCCGGGGTGATATTCAAAACAGACAGAACCTGCTCAATGGACGAAGGTCTGTCGATGAAGTCATTGTGATGGTCAATCCTGACATAATTGGAGGGTGGCGGCACGTCCGCTTTCAACTCGATTCCGTAGATGGTGCAATCTGGCTTGCCCGCATATTCATCAAGAATGTCACTGTATTCGCTCAGAAGAGCGTTACCCCAACCAAGTTTTTATCGGCATAGCGGATCCTCAACTCATCAAGCAGTTCCCGAATAGCCTGCATCTCAAGGTCATGGCCGCCTAAAAGGAATATTCTATCACTCATAATTTTTCTCTTCATGATTGGTCGCGCCGACGCCTGTCCGCCTGCCGCAAATAGTATCATTTGAGCGCAAACAGTTATTGGCCCAGTTTATTTCACAGGAATTCAAATTTAGGAAATAAATCGTTAAAACCAAATAGAAATTGAGGATAAATTTCGAAAGACGTTCCGAGTGACAATACCTCAATAGGCCTGATGAGGGTTCGTGAATGTCACGTTACCATAAATGGCGTGACGCTTGTGCTTGTAGGAGGCCCACATCCGGTCGCCGTAGGCGAAATGCCACCATTCGGCAGGATAGTTCACGAAGCCAGTTTCTTCCATCACGGTCAAGAGGATTTTGCGGTTCTTTCGCTGCTCCGAGGTAATATGCTTGCTGTCAGTCGCTGTCGAGCCATTATGTTCCAGATAGCCGGTCCCCATGTCCAGAGGGCGGCCTTCCTGATCGCACAATGTCAAATCGACAGCTCCGCCGCTTTGATGGCCGCCGCCGATGCCGGCGATCATCTTGTTCAGAGTGGATTCCACTTGTTGCTCGGAATAATCGGGATGCTCTGCCACTATCCATGCACGGCAATCCTTGCGTCTTCCAGCTTGTTTTTCGGCCGGACGGTATAGCTCAAAAATCTGGAGTCTGAGGCCAAGCGTCTCAAGTTTCCGAGACACAACAGCAAGTTTCTCTATGACCTGCGCCCTTCCGTAAGGCACCACGTCCGGAGCCACAATGATGTCTTCCTCAGGCAAGCCAACCATTGGCTCTCCACATTCTCTGATCACGACACGATTGACAATGTCCCTGGGCATCAGTCTGCGGATCCCCAGAAGCACCAGAATATAGTTGTATAAAACGCGAAGAGTCATATCAGCAGCAATCATAGAAGAACCTCAGACCAATTCTGAATTCCGCTTAAGTAAACCTTTAAAAATTTCTAACGCTTGTTAAGTGACCAAACGTGACGAATATACAACTAAAATACGACATATCAACCTTTCTAGCAACCTTATTCATCGTATGAGTTATATGCAAGAGACAGGCAACAAAGTACAGCACTCGATTGTCGTGGAGGATATATCTTTGATTATCAGCAAATAGAGCATGTGTCCTCCTATCTGCACCACATGAGAGGAGAGACTATTAATCCACTCTTAATCAACGCATTAACCACCACAAAAACTGCACAACACCCCCCCACACCACCACACACAGGTCACTCTTCGGCAAGCTCAGTGACCATGTTCCTCGGCTGGGTCTGTGTCCGGCAGAGACATAACAAGACAAGAGAAATCCCACTCCAGAATTTTTGTAACGTGAAAAATTCTGGAATGGGATTTCTCTTGTCCTCACCCCTGCGGCATTATCGCCTGATATCAGGAGCGAACATATTCATTCACCATTATTTGCGGCAGGCGTCGGCGATGACTTTCTCGCTGCGGGCGATGAAGTCGGAGAGTGCCTTGCCTTTGAGCAGACCGTTGGAAAGAAGGGCGAGGTCGATCACCTGCTTGAGGATGTCGTTGCCGGCGGCATATTCATCAACCACAGCCTGATGGGCATCCTTGATGGCCTGACGCTCGTCGTTGATTCTCTTCTTCTCGTCCTCGGAAGCGTCCTTGCCAGGCTCGGCAGGAAGTTCCTGCATCGGAGTGATCTTGGATTTGGCCTCGGTGACTATTCCGGCCATGACCGGATTCTCAAGGTTCACGGTGATGTTGAACGACTCCGGCATATTCCCGTAGAAGTTCATTCCGCCTCCCATCGCGCTCATCTCGCGGTAACGCCTCATGAACTCGTTACGGGTGATGATCACCGGCGCGGCGCTCTCGCCAAGGTT
>SAMEA104315429__coassemble_649_pt1 | contig 22654 bp, 17 predicted proteins | sample SAMEA104315429__metabat2_low_PE_011 | metagenome-assembled genome bin SAMEA104315429 (sample SAMEA104315429) | gut metagenome | biome: Monkey gut; feature: monkey-associated habitat; material: faeces | place: China | collected 2013 | reverse complement strand
CCGGGATTCAAGGCCGAGGTGCCGGGAGTGCTGGAGGCCACAAGGTTCACCAGCATATTCAACAGCGAGAATTTCATCATCGATGACGATGGAAGCAAGGTGGCGGCCGAGCACCTTTTAGCGGATTCCTGCTTTTTCAGGATATTCAATCGCCAGTTCCTCGCCGGTGAGCCGGAAAAGGCGTTGAGGTCGTGGAGCGGCGATGTGGCCATCTCAAAGACTTTCGCCGAGAAACTTGGTGGAGTCGGAGCGGCTGTCGGCAAGCAGATCGCCAACGAGGACAATCCGAATCTGAAGCTGACTGTCTGCGGAGTCTATGAGGACTTCCCTAAGAACGGATCGATCCACGCCGATGTCATCCTTTCCATCGAGGCGATGAGCAAGTGGAGCCTCTCCAACTGGGTCGGCAACGACAGGTACGTCGCTTTCGTCAAATTGGCCGAAGGGGTTGATCCGGCGTCGCTTAAGGATGCCATCCACGAGATGCAGAAGGCTCACCAGCCTTTGGAGGAAATGGAGAAGAGCGGACTCACTCTCTGGTACTTCCTTTCGCCTTTGGCCACCGAGCACAGCTCGAAGCCGGAGGTCAGGAACCTTGTGTTCATACTTGCCATCATCGCCGCTCTGCTGCTGCTTGTGTCCATTATGAACTACGTCCTTGTGGCGATCTCGGATGTCATCCGCAGGGCGCGCGAGGTCGGAGTCCGCAAATGCTACGGAGCCCAGCCTTGGGACATCAACAAGATCCTGCTCAAGGAGACCGCCTGGAATTTGGGTGTCTCCCTCGCCGTGGCAGCCCTGCTGATCTTTGCGTTCAGGGGTGCGGTTGAATCCCTGTTGGGAGTCCCTGTGAAGGATCTTGTCACTCCGCTTTCCGTCTGGATCATTGTCGGGATTGTGATTTTGGTGTTCCTTGTCTCCGCCGTCATTCCGGCGAGGATGTTCACCAAAATCCCTATTTCCAGCGCCTTCCGAGGCTACAAGGAGAGCAAGCGCCGCTGGAAGATCTCACTGCTTGCCTTCCAGTTCGCCATCAACGCCGTGCTGGTGTCGCTGGTGCTGATCGTCAGCTTCCAGTACCGCAAGGTGCTGAACGCCGATCCGGGCTACAACTACAGCAATCTTGTCTATGAGACATTCCCGTCCTACGACCAGACGAAGATGACAGCCATCGCCGGTGCTCTTCGCCAGCTGCCTGAGGTCGAGGCTGCTGAGCTGACCTACGTGACACCTTTGGCGTCAGCTTCCGGCAATAATATTACCCTTCCTGGTGACGACAGGGAACTCTTCAATGTCGCTGATGAATATGGCGCCACGGAAGGTTTCTTCAATATGATGGGCTTCCGGCTCGTCGAGGGATCCGCTCCAAAAGGACCGAATGATGTCGCTGTCAGCAAGTCCTTTGTGACCAAGATGGCGGCTTTCGCCAACTGGTCTGACGGAGCCGTTGGAAAGATTGTCGGCATCACCGAGCACGGGCAGGTCACGATCTGCGGAGTCTATGAGGACTATGTCATCGGAAGCGTCTCTGATCCGGACAACCGTCCGAGCGTGCGTTTCTGCTGGAACAAGGACTTCCTCACCGATGAGGAAAAGGCTGACTTTGACTGGTCAAGGCTGATGCAGACACTTGTCGTGAAGCTCACGGATGTCACTCCGGAGACGATGCGTAAGGTGGAGAAGACAATCCGGGAGGTCGCTCCTGACAGCGACGCCGAGGTGAAGTCTTACGCCGAGACGTTCAGGAGCCTATACGATCCGACGAGGCAGATGAAGAGAACCTACACCCTTGGAGCGTTGTTCGCCCTGCTGATAGCGGTGATCGGCCTGATCTCCTACGTCCGTGACGAGAACTATCGCCGAAGCGCCGAGATCGCCGTCCGCAAGGTCAACGGAGCGCAATCCTCGGAGATCGTGTCGATGCTCGTGATGGATGTGCTGAAAGTGGCTCTTGTCGCTGTCCTTATCGGTGACGCCGGGGCTTGGCTTGTGGCGCATTACTGGCTGGAGCAGTTCGCCCTGAAGATCACCCTGTCACCTCTGTTCTTCATCGCCGCCGACATCATCGTGCTGGCCATCATCGTCAGCGTCATCGTGATCGGCTCCCTGAGGATCGCTCACACCAACCCTGTCGAGTCCCTCAAGAACGAGTAGGGTAGTCCTGCTATCCCGGTCGCTGAGCCTGTGGTTCGGCTCCCCGACGGGCTCAAGGACCAAGCTCACCAACCGTCAAACGAGGCCGATGGGTGTCTTGGCAGATAACTCTCTGTTAATTAATGCTATGAGCAAGTACGTGGTGCCGTTTTAAGCACCACGTACTTGCTTTATCGGTTGATAACCAGATGGTTACCTGCCATGCGCTCGGAATCAATGAGTGGCGGTTAACTTATTGATGTGCAACCAATAAACGTTTTCTCTTAAGTAGGAAACTGCTAAAGGGGAATAATTATATCCTTGATAATGAATATGTTCCATTCTTCGATTCACTTTGCGGCGGCTGGGTTCCTCCCGCTTATGACCGCGGGTGGCCAAGGTTCGCTGTGGCAACCTTCCAGCACTAAGGGTACCTCTTGATTATCAGCGTGACAGGCAGTGGTCTTATTGGCCGAAGAAAATAGGAAACTTCTGACCTTCGACAGTCGCTGGGCTTCTCGAACCACACGCTCGGTGAAAGCTCAGTGACCAGTGCCTTTTTAGAAGCTGTTTTGAATTGTTTGTTTGAAGGTTAAGAGCAAGCTCTTTCCCTGCTGCTCACCTCGGCAATCCGAACAAGTTCGATTGCCCTCGGTTCGGGCGCTGGGTTGAGAGTGAAAAACTTCAGTTTCGACCGCTTCTTCCAAGGAAGATAGCGGTGCTATCTGACTGAAGAAGCGGGAAGAAAATGAAGATTTTTCACCTCAAAGAACATTTCAAACAATTCAAAACAGCTTTTTAGTAATGTTAAAAAAATAAGAGATATAGACCGAAAAGATCACCAAGTTATTTTTTAAGGATTACTTAAATATCAACGTGAAGACGGTCGCTTCTGAGTCGGAGCGGGTGAGGCGGAGGGTGCCGCCGTGCATGCGCATGATCTGGCGGGAGAGGCTCAGGCCTATGCCGCTGCCCTCAGGCTTGGTGGTGAAGAACGGGATGAAGATCTCCTCCTGGCTTGCGGCGCTGATCGGAGGGCCGTCATTGCTGACGTTGATGACGGCGTTGTCACGCTTGTCCAGCTCGGCGGAGATCTCTATGTGTCTCGCACCGGCCTGTGCAGCGTTCTTCACAAGGTTGATCAGGATCTGGGAGATCTGGCTCTCATCGGCGTACAGCAGCACGTCCTCGGTCTTCTCCACGAAACAGGCGGTCGCTCCGGCGGCTGTCAGAACCGGCTGGCTCAGGTCGATCACCTTGGCGGCTATGTCCCTGGCGAAGAACGCCTTGCGCACCGGCACGGCCACGTGGGTCAGATCCCTGTACGAATTGACGAACTTTATCAGACCGCGGGACGAGCTGGCGATGGTCTCCAGACCTGCCTTCAGATCAGGCCCGTCAGAGGGCGGAGTTATCGTCCCGGCATATTCGGAAAGGGCCTCGGAAAGGGATGCGATCGGGGTGACGGTGTTCATGATCTCGTGGGTCAGCACCCTGATGAGCCTTGTCCAGGACTCGGACTCGTTCTCCTCGATGGCCTCCGAGATGTCGTTCACGGCGACGATCTTCACGTCCTTGCGCCCTATGTGCGCGGCAGTGGAGGAAAGGGAAATGTTCGTCTGGGAACTCTCGGAATATATCGACGCTTTCTGGTCAAGACCTTCTTCTACTTTCTCAAAAGCGCCTCTTAATGAAGGACTTATTATGTCCAGTTGGCGGAGTGTGCTCAAAGATGACACGCCCAGCAGAAGCAGAGCCTGTTTGTTGGTGTAAAGCACTGAATCCGTCCCGGACTCCAGCACGACGATGCCGGTCTTGGCCTTGTCCAACATCTGTCCGTAATATTCCTCCTGCTCCCGGATGTCGGCCGTCTCTTTCTGGAATATGGTACGGATTCGGTTCAGGGTCCTGTTGATCTTCCGGCTGCCCAAGCCCCCCTCGTCGAACCTGAAATTGGTCTCCTTATCCTCCAGGGCATCAAGCATATAGGTCACTTTCTTGAGGATGCGATGCCGTGTAAGAAGCACCGCAAGCAAAGCCACCAGCACCAGAACGCCGGCCGGAATCGCTATCTGAGGCCACGGAAGCATATTCATAAACTTCGACTAAATCCCGTATTTCTTGAGTTTGCTGTAGAGGGTCGGGCGGCTGACATTCAACGCCTTGGCCACCAGCGACATATTCCCGGAATATTTCTCCACCGCCGCGCGGATGGCCTTCTCCTCCACTTCCTCCAATGTGGCTACCGATGGCTCGCTTCCTTCGACAAGAGTCTCTGACGGCAGCTGCAACTCTTTTTCTGTCAAATCATTGCCTTCCGCAAGAATAACCGCCTTCTCGATGCAGTTCTGGAGTTCACGAATATTCCCACTCCAATGGCAGTCCTTCAAAGCGGTCTTCGCCTCCGATGCGATGCCCTCCACCTCGCGATGGTACTTCTCGTCGAACCTTTTTATGAATATCTCCGCGAGCGGAACGATGTCTTCCGGGCGCTCCCTCAAGGCCGGCAGATGGATGCTCATCGTGTTGATCCTGTAGAAGAGATCCTCACGGAATGTGCCTTCCTGCACCTTCTGGCGCAGATCCATATTCGTGGCGCAGACAAGGCGGATGTTCACATTGCGTGGCTTGGTGTCGCCGACCCTCGTGATCGTCCTGTTCTGAAGAACCCTCAAAAGCTTCGCCTGAAGGTGCAGGGGAATATTCCCGATCTCGTCCAGGAAAAGGGTTCCGCCCTCTGCCAGTTCGACCTTTCCGGCCTTGTCGGCGTAGGCGTCCGTGAACGCGCCCTTGACGTGGCCGAATAGCTCGCTCTCGAAAAGGGTCTCCGGGATCGCTCCGGCATCGACGCTTACCATCGGGCCGTTCCTCCTCTCGGAATGGTTGTGTATCTCTCTGGCCAGAAGATCCTTACCGGTTCCGTTCTCGCCCGTGATCAGCACCGTGGCATCGGTCGGGCCGATCTTTTCGACTGTCTTCTTGATCTCGGCCATTGCCACTGACGTTCCCCAGTACATTCCGGTCGGTCCGGTGGTATATTCATTTGACTGCTGATTGTCCTTCCGGTTCTCAGCCACCGCTCTTTCCAGCGTGGCGAGGAGTTTCTCGTTCTCCCACGGCTTCACGATGAAGTCGAATGCCCCTCTTTTCATCCCCTCCACGGCCAGTGAGATGTCGGCGTAGGCAGTGAACAGGACTACCTTCTGGTTTGGGTTGTTATTCCGTAACTCGCTGAGCCAGAACAGTCCCTCGTTTCCGGTGTTGATGTCAGTGTTGAAATTCATGTCCAGCAGTATCACGTCCGGCTGGAAAGAATTGACCGTGCTGATCAGCTGCGTCGGTGACGGCAGGATCTCCACCGCCTCGAACCGCATGGGCAGCAGTATCTTCAACGCGGACCGGATCCCCGCATTGTCATCAACCACAAGCACTTTCCCGATTTTCTTCATCTTGATAACGTTTTTCTTTGACCTCCGGAGTACGTGGCATTCAGCCTATTCTGAAGTTGATTCGGAGACGGAGACGTTCTCGGCACCGGCGGCCTTCAGGGCGGCGACAAGGACATCGACCTGTGACTTGTCCTCGAACGGGCCGGTGGTGAAGACTACGGATCCAGCCTCAACGCTCTTGATCAGATCCTTGTCGGAATGCTCGTGGACCGCGGCGATGGCTTGCTCTGACAGAGACTGGCCGTCTTCAGGGAATATCTTGACCATGAACAGCGTCCTGACTTTTGACTCAAGTTCTCTGGCCTTCCTTACGTTGATGACCTGCCCGTTGTGGAACGCATCGATCTGCGCGTCACGGAAGCCTCTGTTCTTCACTTTGTTAAGGTTTGAGAGAACGTCCTTGTAGGATTTGAAAAGACCAACTGAATAGGCATGTCTGCCGGAGGTTGTGGTCCGCTCGAACACCGGGCTGAGGCCGTTGAGGTCGGCAACCGTGGCCTTTCTTCCAAGGGTGAATATCCTTATCTGATAGATGATGCCTTCCGGCAGGGTGTTGTTCTCGGCGAACCGTCCCTCCGGCAGGATCATGAAAGAGTAATCGAAAGTCGGCTTAGGCTTCATGATGTCCAGATGCAGAGCCGGGCCGTAGCTGTTCTTCGAGAACGTGTAGCCCGAGGATGCTCCAACGATCTCCTTGTCGGCCTCTGCCTGAAGCTTGCGGGTGTCGATCACGATTCCGTTCGCCAGAAAATCCATCTCGATGTTCTGGATCTCCTTCACAGCCGCGTTCAGTGCGCTGTTCAGAGTCGGAAGCATCATCTCTTTGTCGGAAATCTCCGCCGTGAGTCTTGCCTTTTCCTCGCCGGACGCTCCGGCAAGTCCTGACCGCATCTTTTCAAGATTCTTGCCGAATCTCGCCACAGAATCCCGCAAAGCCCTGACTTCCCGCATCTTATCCATGTAGCGCTTTGTGCTTTCATTCTGCTGCCCCTCATCAGGAACAGCGGCGTCGTTGTCGATTCTGGAGTGGTCTCTGGCTGGATTAAGGGAAGCCAATGCCCTCAGCTCATCCACATCGGTGACGGCTTTGCGGACCGGCATGCTGTCATATTCAAGAACATAGATTGTGACGCTGTCGCGACCGCACTCGCGGTTAGATGCGAAGATGGAATATTTCCCGTCCTCGGTGTTGACGAAAAGGAAGTCATCGTAGGGCGATGAATATGGAAAGCCCATATTCACAGGCATGTCCCAGTCGTTTGTCTCGCTGTTCCAATTTGAGACGTAGAGGTCGTAGCCTCCCATCCCGTACAGGCCTTTTGACGCGAAGTAAAGCGACTGGCCGTCAGGCGAGAGCATCGGGTAGATCTCGTCCGAGGAGCTGGTCATCTGCTCGTTGATGAGGGTCGGCACAGACCAAAGAGAGTCCGTCAGATGGGTCGCGTAGATATTCCTGATGCCTTCCTCGTCCTTGGCCGAGTAGTAAATGTCCCTGCTTCCGTCCGGGATGAAGATCGCGCGGGAGAGGTTGTCTCCTCCGAGCGAGTCCAACTGGTTCGGCGTCTTTCTCCAGCTGTGGTCCTTGAGTGGGTAGAACAGGAAGAAGTCCTTGAGCGGGAACGTCTGTTTCGCCACCACTGTCGGCTGGCTGCAGAAGCTCATCATGTTCAATCCGTTGCGTGCCATCAATAATTGCTCTTCCGCCCTCGCCGAGGCTGTGGAATCCAGAGCCTCGACAGCGCTTTCGCTATACTGGACGGCCTCCGCGAAATTGTAGGCCATCCTGCATGAGTCCGCCTTGATCATGAGCCGGGTCGGTGAGACCTGCGCTGAAGCCTCGGCGGTGAAGGCGATCTGCGCGAGCAGAGTGAATATGCCGATGAATAATTTGTTCCTCATTCTGAAAAATCTCGGTGAATGCGTTTGCAAAAATAAGAAATACTTGGCAGATAATTTCTTTCTAAGAAAAAAATGCTAAATTTGTACCCCTATTTTTATGCGAAAAAATTAAAACAATAAAATAAACGTAAAAATTATGCAAAGTAAAGGTTGGATTAGGCTTGTCGCCATTCTGCTTGCGATCGCTTCCATTTGGCAGCTTTCCTTCACGGCGGTGACATCCATCCAGGAAAAGAAAGCGGCCAGGTTCGCTGAGAAGGCTGCCGTTGCGGCTCAGAATTCAGCGGCTTTTGCCCAGATTCCTGAAAATGACCAGGCTTACTATCTGGATTCAATCAGGAAGGAACAGAACAGGGTATTCATCGATTCCATCTCTTCGAAGAAGGTATTCCTTTGGAACACCTACAAGGAGTGCAAGGCCAAGGAGATCAACCTCGGTCTGGACCTCAAGGGTGGTATGAACGTCATGCTGCAGGTGCAGCTTCAGGATCTTGTCAAGGCTATCGCCGGTGACAACACTAATCCTGAGTTCCAGAAGGCTCTCGCCCTTGCCAAGGAACGCAGCGTCAATTCCAGGGAAGACTACATCACCCTCTTTGCGGACGCATGGAAGGAAGTGAGCAACGGCCAGCATCTCGCCCAGATTTTCGGTACCTACGAGATGAAGGACAAGATCACCCCTGCCTCATCCGACGCCGATGTCATCAGCGTCATCCGTGACGAGGCCGAGAGTGCCGTGGCCAACTCATTCAATGTTTTGAGAAGCCGTATCGACCGCTTCGGCGTGACCCAGCCATCCATCCAGAAACTCGGCAACAGCGGACGTATCCTCGTCGAGCTTCCTGGCGTCAAGGAGCCTGAGCGTGTGAGGAAGCTCCTTCAGGGAACCGCTTCCCTTGAGTTCTGGGAGACCTACACCAACCAGGAACTTTCCGGCTATCTTGCAGAGGCCAACGCCAAGCTCGCAGAGATTCTTGCGGGAGAACCCGACACCACAGCGGTAGCTGAGCCTGTTGCCGAGCCTGTCGCCAAGGAAGGCGTTGACTCGCTTCTCAATTCAGAGATTGCCCGGAATCAGGACAATTCCGCTGATATTGACGCTTACAGAAAGGCCAATCCTCTCTTTGCTGTGTTGAACCCTTCAGGATCGAACAATGCCTGCATCGGTTTCGCCGCCGCGATCGACACCGCCAAGGTCAACAGGTATCTCGCCATGCCTCAGATCGCCGAGATCTTCCCGGCCGAGTTCAAGCCGATGTGGTCGGTGAAACCTTCCGAGTATGTTCAGGGTGACAATGTATTTGAGCTCATCGCCATAAAGGCGACCTCAAGGGACGGCAAGGCCAAACTTGACGGAGGTGTCATCACCGACGCGCGTGTCGTTTACGACCACGGCTCAAACGGTGAGCCTTCCGTTTCCATGAGCATGAACGCCGAGGGAGCCAATGTATGGGCCCGCATGACCAGCGACAACGTCGGCAAGCAGATCGCCATCGTCCTTGACGACATGGTATATTCATATCCTAACGTACAGAACGCCATCACGGGCGGAAGTTCCTCTATCACCGGTCACTTCACTCCGGATGAGGCCACCGACCTTGTGAACGTCCTCAAGTCAGGTAAGCTTCCTGCGCCTGCCACCATCATCCAGGAGCAGGTCGTGGGTCCTTCACTCGGCGCCAAGTCGATCAACGCGGGTATGATCTCGTTTGTGATCGCATTCCTTCTGGTGCTCGTTTATATGATCTTCTTCTATCAGGGCGCAGGTGTCGCCGCTGACATCGCCCTCCTCTGCAACGTGCTTCTCCTCTTCGGAGTCCTCGTTTCGTTCGGAGCCGTCCTGACTCTCCCTGGTATCGCAGGTCTTGTCCTGACTATGGGTATGGCAGTTGACGCCAACGTGATCATCTACGAACGTATCAAGGAAGAGCTTGCCGCCGGCAAGGGGCTGAGCAAGGCTGTGGCCGACGGTTACAAGAACGCCTACTCCGCCATCATCGACGGTCAGGTGACCACCCTCCTTACCGGTATTGTTCTCTTCGTGTTCGGTTCCGGTCCTGTCCAGGGCTTCGCCACCACGTTGATCATCGGTATCATCACCTCTGTCCTTACCTCTATCTTCATCACAAGGCTTATCTTCGATGACCGCATCGAGAAGGGCAAGGGCATCGCGTTCGAGAACAACCTTACCAAGAACTTCCTCAAGAACACTCACTTCGACTTCATCGCCGCCCGCAAGTGGTCTTACATCATCTCCGGCGCGTTGATCGTCATCTCCGTTGTCTCCATCTTCACCAAGGGCTTCACCTACGGTGTTGACTTCACCGGTGGCCGTACCTACGTCGTACGTTTTGACCAGCCGGTTACAGCCGAGCAGGTTCGTGAGGCAGCCATTGTTGAGTTTGACGGTGCTGTCGAGGTAAAGCAGTTCGGTGGTGAGAGTCAGATGAAGATCACGACCCAGTACAAGAACGATCAGGAGTCAACTGACGTTGACGCAGAGGTTGAGGCTAAGCTTTACCACGCTTTGAAGCCGTTCTTTGCAGAGACTGGTATCACCCTTGACGAGTTCAAGTCAACCGTTGACAATCCTAACGGTATCATCTCCTCCGACAAGGTCGGACCTACGATCGCCAACGACATGAAGAGAGACGCCATCGTCGCCGTCATCCTCTCCCTGCTCGTGATCTTCGCCTACATCGCGTTCCGATTCAAGGGATGGACATGGGGTCTTGGTGGAGTCGTTTCACTTGCCCACACGGCCATCATCGTGATCGGCTTCTTCTCCCTGTTCTCCGGGATCCTGCCGTTCAACCTTGACGTTGACCAGACATTCATCGCGGCCATTCTGACCATCATCGGTTATGCCATCAACGACAACGTGGTTATCTTCGACCGAATCCGTGAGTACAGGACCCTGCATCCGAATGTTGACGTGAGGACCAACACCAACCAGGCCATCAACGCCACGTTGACCCGTACCGTCAATACCTCTGTCTCCACTCTCGTCACCATGCTCGCCATCGCGATCTTCGGCGGTGAGTCCATCAGAGGTCTCGCGGTCGCCCTTATCCTTGGTATCTGCATCGGTACTTACGCTTCCATCTTCATCGGTACACCTGTGATGTACGATGCCACACTGTGGGATCGGAAGCGTCTTGCCGCCAAGAATGGCAACGCCAGAACATCAAAGAAATAATCTTAGATCAATGAATATGCAAAAGCGCCGACCCAATAGGGCCGGCGCTTTCGATTCGCACAATAGCCATACACCCCCAGTCACTACGTGACAGCCCCGGTAAATAAATAATAATTTGAAATATATCGCGGCATTTTTGCTTATAATCTTTTTTGGACTTACCTTTGTCAGAGAGATTGTAAAACAATTTATAAACCGATAATATTGATTTATTATGAGCGAAGAGAAATTCAGGATTGAATCCGATCTTCTTGGGGAACTTCAGGTTCCGGCTGAGGCCTACTACGGTGTTCAGACACAGAGGGCTCTCAATAATTATAAGATTTCCAACACCAGGATGTGCGACTACCCTGAGTACGTCATCGCCATGGCCTGCATCAAGCTTGCCGCGGCACAGACGAACAAGGAACTCGGAGCTATGGATCCGAAGATCGCCGACGCGATCGTGGAGGCATGCCGCGAGATCATCGACGGAAAGTTCCACGACCAGTTCCCTGTGGACATGATGCAGGGAGGCGCGGGAACATCCGTGAACATGAACGCCAACGAGGTGATCGCCAACAGGGCTCTTGAGATTATGGGACATGCAAAGGGGGAGTACCAGTTCTGCTCACCTAACGACCATGTGAACTGCGCCCAGTCTACCAACGACGCCTATCCTTCTGCCTTCCGCTACGCTTTCATCAGGATGAACAGAAAACTGGAGAAGAGCCTCAAGGATCTCATCGACGCGTTCAAGGAGAAGGGTGAGGAATTCAAGGACGTTATCAAGATGGGCCGTACACAGCTTCAGGACGCGGTTCCTATGACCTCCGGCCAGGAGTTCCACGCCTATGCCACCAACCTTGAGGAAGAGGTTCTGAACCTTGAGAGAAACGTGAATCTTCTCTATGAGATCAACATGGGAGGCACCGCAATCGGTACCGGCCTCAATGCCAAGCCTGGTTTCGCAGAGCTTTGCGCCAAGAAGATGACCGAACTCACAGGCGAGAAGTTCATCGCTGCTCCGGATCTCGTGGAGGCCACTCCTGACACTGGCGCCTATGTCAGCTACTCTGGTGCCCTCAAGAGACTGGCAGTCAAGCTTTCCAAGATTTGCAACGACCTCAGGCTCATGGCCTCCGGTCCTCGCTGCGGTCTGAAGGAGATCAATCTTCCGCCTATGGCTCCAGGCTCGTCAATCATGCCTGGCAAGGTCAACCCTGTCATCCCGGAGGTTACCAACCAGGTCTGCTTCAAGGTGATCGGTAACGACACGACCGTCTCATTCGCAGCCGAGGCCGGACAGCTCCAGCTGAATGTCATGGAGCCTGTGATCGCCGAATCAATCATGGAGAGCATAACATGGCTTACCAACGCGATGAACACTCTGCGCGAGAAGTGTATCGAAGGCATCACCGTCAACAAGGAGCGCTGCTACGAGATGGTCAAGAACAGCATCGGCATCGTGACCGCCCTCAACCCGATCATCGGCTACAAGGCCAGCACCAAGGTCGCCAAGGAAGCTCTTGAGACCAACCGCTCTGTCTATGACATCGTCCTTGAGAAAGGCATCCTCACCAAGGAGGAACTCGACAAAGCCCTAGATCCAAAGAATATGATCAGATAACCATTTGATGAATATATCAAAAAGGCCGGCGGATTCTTTTCTCCGCCGGCCCTTTTTGTAGAATCTCCTATGACAATATATAGGTGAAATATTACTACCTTTGCGTCCGTTTTTATGATTGCAAGGCGATGAAAGCGATAGGGACAGTCCTCTTGTTGGTGCTATCCAACATATTTATGACATTCGCGTGGTACGGCCATCTGAAGCTTCAGGAGATGAAGGTCTCGACGAGCTGGCCGCTCATTCTGGTCATCCTCTTCTCCTGGGGACTGGCGTTTTTTGAATATTGCGCCCAGGTTCCAGCCAACCGCCTCGGATTTACTGGCAACGGCGGCCCGTTCAGCCTTATGCAACTAAAAGTCATCCAAGAGGTTGTATCCCTCATCGTCTTCACTTTGGTTGTCACCCTCCTCTTCAAAGGCGAGGCTCTCCACTGGAACCACATCGCGGCGTTCGTCTGCCTTGTGCTCGCTGTCTTCTTCGTGTTTCTGAAGTAGCTTCTTCCCCAAAGGTGTTCGGTGGAAAAGACCGGAAAGAATTGCACAGGGAGTGCCGCCCGTGTCCTTCCTGTATGGTTTTCGGCAGCAATTCTGTCATCTGGTATTGGATACATAGCTTGTATATCACGGCGTTGAATTCGCCGTGAATATCTCCGCAAACAATAATGCTCTTTGCGTTAGGAAATGCGTATGTGTGAAATGAATTCAGTTCTTCAACGATAGCCAATAGGGGGACAACTTTTCCGTAATATAATCAACGACCTCATTCAGAGGTAAGACTCCCTTGTATTTCATCTTTTTCAAGAATGCGTTCCATTGAGTCTGCTTGATAGGATCATTCTTGAATTCGCCATTGAAAAGAGGGTGATTCTCAGTATATGTCGTTCCTCTATTGCTGAAAACAGAGGCAATTGCTTCAGAAAGGGTTTCCTCATTTACCTTGACACGTGCTGATTCTGACGAAAGAATGGAATATACATCATAGAAGTCTTTCATCCTGCTGTTTGCCAGCGCCCGATCAATCATTGTCTGGAACTTTTCTGCTACAACAGTCTCCAAAGAATAAGCATTGATGCTAACCTCCGGCATATCATCAAGAAGCAAGGGATAATCCAGTTCCTGGGGCTCTGGAACAACAATATCTCCAAACCCAATATCCATAGAAAAAGGTTGTACAATGGTGTCAAGATGAGCTGTCACAGTAACTGTGACGCCGTTATACTCTTTGTCCAAAGAAATATCCTCAACCTTAATGTCATTCTCTCCGTTATCGAACATAAGACCATCTTCAGGGCATTGAATTGCGCAGATCTCTCGGAAAGCTTTTCGAATGGTTTCTTTGTCTCTGCTAATCTTGTCGCCCAGGAAATCAATGTCTTTCGTCGGACGAGCCTTGAACTTTTCGTAGGCGAAGAGAAGTGCACTTCCTTTCAGGCAGAAGTTATCCCGATATTGGCTCATCGACAGCCTGTACAACATCCGCTCTTGGATGTATCTGAGCAGAATCTGCATATATTCGGTTCCAGGCACTGAATCCCGGATGTTCAGGAGTTTGGCCCGAACCGACTTTGCTACATTTTTCTTTTCCATATTACAGCCCCATTTCAAGGTATTGTCTCATTGTTGACAGCACTCTCATTTGTTTTGCGTAATCCATAAGACGGGAAATGTTACGATCCTTGCGCTTGAGATAGTTCCTAAGAATCTCAACAGCCACTTCAGTCCCGATCTTGTTACGAAACTTTACAGCGTCGCAAACGCTTTTCTCGATGCAGAAAATCTTAACCTTATGATTGGCAATGTCAGCTTCTTCAACGCCCATCGTGCAGTATTTCTCTTCCCAATAGCAGAGAATGATGCCAGAAATCTCCGGGGCCACCACTTTCCTGTGCTTTTCTATAGCAACGTAAAATCCATCAGGGATTTGAGTGGTAAGCCCATAATAATCCCACGCGGAATACATGCAAACGACACCGCCGGGGACGATTCTTTCAACATCTATCATCGTGGTCGCCAGTTCTTCAGGGAGAATATACACACCATTCTTGATTCTGATGACATTGCCGGATTTGATAGCCTTGTTGATTCCATAGTAAGCCCTGGGCTCACGTAGTTCATGAGCCCGTATCGTTCCTCCGCTTGCAGAGATGTCTTGGTAAAACTTGGCCATATGCGTATGATTCGCGACAAATATACGGCTAATTTTTGAAATAGCCGTAGTTTTTTGATAATTCTTTCATGAATCGATATGACCTTCGGATACTGCCCCTGTTCCCATTTTTGAAACAGTCGCTCAGAAGCGCATAGAAAGCCGTTTTTGCGAAAAACCTTATAATCTATCTCACTTTTCAGCGATAGTGACGCGAAAAATAATAATTCTATTAATGCTGGGTGTCTTATAGGGAAAATATACTGATGGTTTCCAAGTTTGAGCGAGAAAAACTTTAACTTTGTAGAAATACGTTGAGACTATGACAACGCAAGAAATACTCAAGCTTTGTGGGAAAGGTGAGCAGACACCCGTTCAAATGAAGGAACGGGTCACTGATGCGTATGAGTTGGGGAAAGAAATGGTTTGCTACGCCAATGAGCGGGGAGGCGGATTGATTATCATAGGAGTCAATGATAAAACGGGAAAGGTCAATGCGCTTTCACGCACGGAGGTGCAGGAGCAAACAGGGCTTCTTTCCCAAATCGCAACCGACCAAGTCCATCCCGCCGTTTCCATCAAAGCTGAAAACGTTGATGTCCCTGGCGGGCAATTGATAGCCGTTACAGTCCCTTGAGGGCATCAATAAGCCATACAAGGACAACAAGGGAATTGTCTGGGTTAAGAACGGCGCTAACAAGCGTCGCATCGTTGACAACGCAGAGATTGCCGAGATGATGTCCGATAGCGGCACATTCCGACAAGATGAGGCTCTCATCCCCGGAGCAACTATTGCGGACCTGGATATGAATGTTGTCAAGACCTACCTAACAAAGAGGTTTGAGGCGTCCTACAAATCCAAGGATTTGACTTATGAGCAGATACAGGATGCTTCCGCTGACGAGCTTGTTAGTTTGGCGGCATCTGGAATGACGGTTGAACGCTTGTTGAAGAACTTTGGGCTCATTCGTTCTGATGGCGGCATCACCTATGCGGCGATGCTGTTGTTCGGCAGACATCCATGGCGTTGGCTTCCTACTGCCACAGTCAAATGCGTCAGCTTTATCGGGAACAGCCTAGGGGGAACTGAGTTCCGTGATAAAATGGATGACTTGGATGCCGATGGCGGCATTCTTATCCAGTATGAAGCTATGATGGCTTTTCTCAAGCGGAATCTTCACAATATTCAGGTGGATTCTGATTTCAACTCTCCTGGACAACTGGAGATACCTGTTGGCGCACTGTCCGAAATATGTTCCAATGCCCTCCTGCATCGTTCTTACAGTTGGGAGGCGCCTATTCGGGTGTTTGTCTTTGATAACCGTGTAGAGATCCATAGCCCTGGCGCCCTTCCGGGCGGATTGGAGGTTGAGGATGTCCTATCTGGTACATCCCTTCCGCGGAACAAGATGCTTTTTACTCACGGAGCATTTTTACTACCCTATTCAGGCATTGGCAGCGGTTTCCTTCGTGCTCGTGAACTGGATGACAAAATGGAGGTCGTTAACGACACCAAGAAGAAAGAGGTCATAGTTACTTTTTGGCGGGGTAGTAACCAAGAACGTGTCAGAGTAACGGAGTTTGGTAACGGAGTAACCAAGAAAAGTAACGGAGCTCAGCAAAAAGTAACGGAGTCGAGTAACGGAGTTGCACCATCAAAAGTCAAATTGCCGGGGAAGGAACAAGACATTATTAACTTTTGCACCGTCCCTAGAACAGCAGCAGAAATCCTATCAAGGATGGGCTTGACAAATCAGACTAAGAATAGAAAAAAACACATTAATCCTCTTGTGGAGCAAGGGAGACTTAAACTCACGATTCCTGATAAGCCGAATGATCCAAACCAGAAATATGTAAAGGCATAATGAAAGATCGGGCTAAACGAATTGCAAAGTATTACAACCAATGCAAGCTGCCGAAATGGGCGACTGTGTTGGGCGTTGTGTTGTTGGCCTTCGGCATCGTGGCGGCTGGTGTGACGGCCATTTTCCACGATAAGTATTCGTCCATCTTTGATGCATGGGAATCTGCCCTAACAAATGTCTGGTTCATAGCCTTTATCGCATTGGTGGGCGTCGGCGCCTTGATCTCGCTCGGATATCCTCTCTTGACATTGATTGGCGCCTGGATATGGACTATATTCGCAAAGCCGGAGCCGTTAGTTCTGGAGTTGAAGAGGAGTTAGAAGTTGATCTCAATAGTACGAGCAAACTTCAAACCGCCCGATAAGTCGCCAAAATGTCGCCAAAAATTGAGATACCAAAAGAGCTAACCGCTGAAAATCAGTCAGTTAGCTCTTTTCAAGGTGCCTCGGGCGGGAACAAAAGCCACCCCTTAATCGTTTGATTTCAAATACATTTACGCTTTATCGGGTGTACTAAAAGTGTACTATTTGATTTTTTCCCTATGTGGATTTTCTGCAGTCGCGTTTCCAGAACTGGGGGTGTGGTCTTGGAAAAGGTTGGCAAAGAGATTCAAAGCCCCCTCCCCCTTGTCGCTGGGCTAAATCTTATCACTGTTCAGCAACCCTCTATTGTTCATTATAGAGACGCTCACCCAATCCATTACCACGGTTTGAAGTTTGATTATAAGCGGGGTTATTCCCTCTTCAGTCATTTCTTCTACCTGTGTGCCTGAATACATCTCACTCAAACCGTTGCTTATGTGTCTTGATACCTCGCCTAAAAGGTCATAGGCTTTGACTAGTTCAGCGGTCTCTTTACTTACTTTGTACTCCATAACTCTATCATTTAGGAATATAAAAGCCCCCTGTTTAGGTGTCCTAGGCTGATAGAAGCCTCGTGGGTGTTTCCACTACCACCACCGTGCAAAGGGCAAATTATCTGCTTCGGCTAATTAGCCGTCTATCATTTAGGGACTACAAAGATAGCGTGTTTATTTGAGAAATCCTCCACGACAAAGAAAAAGAACGACATCAAGCCCGCCTTGTACCGTTGAGGCCACCTGTATCACATCGCACCAGCGGGGCAACCGACAACACCAGCGGGGCAACCGACAACACCAGCGGGCAAACGACACACACCAACCAGAAGACCGACACGCCACCAGAAGCGGGGGACAACCTCCAAGAAGCCCGCCCCGCTGGCATACGCCCGTGTCAGTCACAAGAACACCGTGTCATACATACACCCTCGGTTGCAGATTCTGTAACCAGCGACAGCTTAATATAGAGAATCGGCCTCAACTCGACAGCATCACACCACCGTACCCCGTGAATAGAGTGAATATGAAAGCCCGCCCTGTTGAGGCTCCCTGCGACACATCGCACCAACGGGGCAACCGACAACACCAGCGGGGCAAACCTCCTAGAAGCCCGCCCCGCTGGCATACGCCCTCGGTTACTGATTCAGTAACCAGAAATGACTTAATATATAGAGAATCAGCCTCAACGGTAAAATCTGACAGCCTCGGCCACCTTTTTATCAAGTTCTTTTATAGCCTCGTTCTGGGCTGTCTGGCCGCCTGTCTCTTGGCACGCCTCATTCACCGTTCTCCTCAAATCCAAAGCCTGCTTCTTGGTAAGTTCGCCCCGCTTCTGTGCTTCTTTGATTTGGTTCAGCATCTGAATTAGACCGCCCATTTCCTCAACCTTTGACCGAACGCACGCCCTTTGAAATTGTCTTACTGTGTTCATCGCTTGAAAGTTCAAAGTAGTATCTATGTCGTTTATCTTCTGAATGGCTTGATAGTCGGCTTTCCAAGCGTTGAGGACTTGGATATAGAACGCTTCTTCATAGAGCCTCGCTCCCGTCACCTCTGTAACCCCAAATTTGGCCGCTATCCGCTGGGTGTACCGTCTTTCATACCTCAACACGTTCCGATTACTGTAAAGGTCTGGAATCGCCTCCCTTTTGTCCCTCTGCTCCCTGTTCTTGTCATAGATACAAAGGCGGTCTTTGTTGAGGCAGTAATATAGCCCGCTGGGTTCTTCCAGCCTGTCAGCGTACTTCAACACACCAAGATGATTCAGATACACCGCTACAGGGTACTTCATTATGAAATTTTGTGCCACGTCCATACGGGTAACGCTGGCTTTGTCCATTGGCAAACGCAAAGAATCGGTTAACTTCTCGATAGCCCGCTTGGTGTCGCTCCGTCCCATTGTCTGAAAGTTGTTACCCAACAGGAACTTGCAAAGACTGCCGCCCCTTATCCTTACCCTTTGGCCTGTAGCCGTCACTTTAAGCCCGTTGAGGTCTCCCGTGACGCTCACCACACCATTACAGCGACATTCCACGATATTATCAAGAAAGCGGGGGACAACCTTCAAGAAGTCAACCCCGCCCCCGCTAACATCCGCCTGTGTCAGGCAAAGGAATACCGTGTCATACATACACCCTCGGTTACTTATTCGGTAACCAGCGACAGCTTAATATAGAGAATCGGCCTCAACGGCTGTTCTCTCTGATTCTGCAACCGCCCTCAAAGTGTTCATTTCAGAATCCAAACCACCGTCTGAAAGGTAATTCCACAACGGCAATCGGTTATGGCTTTCGCCTCTTGCTATAAAGACTTCTATCTCCCCGTCTGGTTGTATAACCCCGTTCACCGTGTTGAGGTCTTTGAAAACGATTAGCAACGCATCCCTTGTGCCACATACATCACCGTAGCCGTATCTACTTGTTGGGTCTGGTGTGTATATGCTGGAAATATGCTCGTTTCTTATGTTGAATTTTTTCCCCGCTTTTCTGCGTGCTTGCCCCTTATAGGTGGGTGGGGTGTCAGTATAGTACGCCACTATTGCCCCCGCTATTGTTGCGTCCCTTGTCGCGGTCTCTTTGCCGCCCGATAGAGACCGCCTATTCTCGAACGGTGGGTAACTGCGTGTTGAGGCCACGCAGTCCATTCTTGTATGGCTCTTTGTGGCCACCCTTTTGAACTTGTAGTAATCTGTAAGTATCATCGCACACCTCCTCTCTTACAGTACGCCTCGGCCTGTCCAAGTGCCTCGTTCACGGTTGCAACACGGTTGTTTTGCAACCACTGCTCCAATTCGGCACGATTGAAATAGATAACCTTTCCCGTTGGCTTGAAGTGTGGAATCTCCTGTCTATGGGTCAACTTATACAAGTGACTTCTGGAAATACCCATATAACGGGCTGCCTCCTCGCTGGTAAGAACCTCTTTGGTGTTACCGCTTATGTTTGCTGAAACACGGTCAGCAATAGCCGTTATTTCCTCTTTTGTCATAAATGAGTTGTTAGAGGTTTAGGCCGTCTGGGGGTGTCAGTCAGCAAGCAAACCGCCCCTTTCTTCGCCTCTGCTCTCCTACTGCGGGGCTTGCTGTAATCCCGCTTCTGGAAAGCAAGGGCAAAGGTACACACCCTAGGAAGTAAAAAATAGTGTATCATAATGTCATACACTATCATACACTATCATACACTATCATGCACCAATAAATAGCACCCTATCTATGTGTCATTCTCCTCTTGGAAAAGTAAATCAATCCCTTTCCTCCATTGTGGAGGCCGTTTTGCATACATTAGTTGGGTAACCGCGCTATCCAGCCGTGACACCCCAAACAGAGACTCCAGCCGCTTGTATGGAATACTTTGCATAGGGTCATAAATCTTTGTAATGAAATAGGCTAACCGTGCCTTTTTGCCTCTTGTGCCGCCCCAAGTCCATTCATACCCGTTGGCCGTTTCTGTCATATAGCCCGCCTTTATCGCTCTGTCAAAATATGGCTTTTCCTGCTCTGTCTCTTGTTGAGGCTCGTTTTGTCTTGTAGGCAAAGCGTTAATATATGCGGTTGCAATCCTCATTCCTCCTAATATGCCCGATAGGCTTAGCACGTCCCTTTCTGGCAATACGTGTATATCCATATCTTCCTGTATTTTAAGCAAGTCATCTCCTTTCATAAGTAACACCGCATCCAACACGTTCGCGTATTGTCTGGCCATATAGCACAAGAATTTCAAATAATCTTCGTGTGTTCCCTCATACGCATCTAAAACCCGAATATAACTATAGCATTCACCATAATAAGGGCTTAGATATTTCTCGGCAAACTCCTGCACGGGTTCTATTAGGCTGTAAGCGCATAAACGCCTTTCTTTCTCTGTCGGTAAGTCCAAAGCATCCAACAACGCATATTTGACGTTCTGAAAAAAATTGTCTATCCCCACGTCTCCCCCATTTCCTTCCACAAAGCCGATAAATCTTGAATACCCCGCCTTAATAGTCGATGGTAATCGTTGCACCCTATCCTGTTCGTGGGATAGTGAGTATCTTCCCCCTTCTGCTATTTCAGCGTCATCAAATTCAGACAACAAAAGAAAAAGGGATTCTGTTTGTGTAGTCTCGCCTTTATTTTTCGCCTGTTCCCATTCCAGATAATGCCGACAATCAAAAGCGACATCCCCCGCACTTCTAAAGGCCTCCAATAGTGACTTTGTTTCCATAGCATTACCCATACCCCCGTTATTTATCATTACAACTCTATCGCTGGCAAACTATTCAACGCCCGCTTCTTGCTCTCATCAATCGCCCTAACGTATCTTTCCACATAGGAAAGGCCGCTATGTCCCAACAGGTCGGCTACCACCTTGACATTAGCCCCGTTCTCCAGAAGGTTTGTAGCAAAGGAATGGCGGCCACAATGCCACGTTATATGCTTGCTTATTCCCGCCTTTGCGCTCCAATGCCTCAACGCCTTCAGGCACATCGTATGGCTTGGAAGTTCAAAGATAAGGCCGTCTTTGTCCTTGCCCCGGGCTTCTGGCGTGCCTATCACATCATTCAGCAAGTCATCTCTCAACGGCATCACTACAACGCTCTTGGAGCTGTGTCCCTTTGTCTTGGCCTGTTCAAATTTTAGTATCTTATTCTGATAGTCTATATTGCTATACCTCAACTCGACAACATCACACCACCGCACCCCCGTGAATAGGGTGAATATGAAAGCCCGCCTTATATTGGGGTTCTCGTTCTTGACGTGTGTCTGGAGTAAGGCCTTGATTTCCTCAACGCTCAATATATCTTTTGTTAGGCATTCATTTCTCTTGCAGACAATATCGGTACACGGGTTCTTTGAGAGTTGGCCGTCCTGTACCGCATTCCTCACAATCTTCTTAAAACGCTCGTAGGCGGTGGCCGCCCCGCTTCCCGTGCTGTTGGCCTGTAGGAAGTCAACAAAGCCCCTTATCATCTTCTCTGTAAACTGCTTCTCGGTAAGGTTGAAACGATAGTATTCATTGGGGTTTATATCGTGCTTGCCGTGAACGCCCTTGTGGCTGGCCGCCCATTGCGCTTCAATCTGCCTTATCTCGGCATCCGTCCGCCTAAAGGCACATAGAGGGAACGAGAGCCTTAAGTATTCTTTGAACCTGTTTAACGCCAAACGTATGTTCCTCACATCTTTTTTTGTGTATGTCGCTAGATAGTTTTCAAAACAGGCGATAACATTCATGTTCTTGGAAGCGACCTTATATCCCATAGTCCCCGCCAATACTTCCTGCTCCTTGGCGTTCCTTATCTGCCTTGCAAGGGTAAGGGTGTTTGTGTTGTGGGTTCGTTCCTCTGGGCTTTTGGGCTTGGAATACAGGTACAATTTCAGTTCCTCTTTTCTCCTTATGTGCTTGATTTCATACATAGGTTTTCCCTCCATTTTTCCCGCTGTATAACATAGCGGGGTGCCGTCTTTGGCGGTCTTTGGCGTTGAGGTTCGCCCAAGATAGTATTCCAGATACAGGGCTATTTTCCCGTCTTTTAGTACACGTTCCCTCAACTTGGGGTTATCCTTTACACTCGCTTTCATTCTTCTTCTTTTCTATTCTCTTGATTTCCTTTGTTTTGCAAATATAGAAAAATATCCTTTACAGGTGTACTAAAAGTGTACTATTTGGCCAAAAATGGGATAAAAAAAGAAAGCACCAGAGAAGTGCTTTCTTTGAAATGTGGCCTGTAGTGGCCTGTAGGCCGCCTTTGTGCCTTTTGTTTTCCCTTAAAATCGGGGTTTTGTGCCTCGGGCGGGAATCGAACCCGCACGGACATTTCTGTCCAAGGGATTTTAAGTCCCTCGTGTCTACCATTTCACCACCAAGGCGATAGATTACAAAGTTACTAAAAAAATGTCATTGATTAAGAAAATCACGATCAAACAGTCTGATTTTTTAGCGGACAGACGGGGCTAATAGTATTTCTTCTCCTGCCGGTAGAGGGCTATGAAGATGAAAATCAGGATGGTGAATGCCC
>SAMEA104315429__coassemble_588_pt1 | contig 25540 bp, 22 predicted proteins | sample SAMEA104315429__metabat2_low_PE_011 | metagenome-assembled genome bin SAMEA104315429 (sample SAMEA104315429) | gut metagenome | biome: Monkey gut; feature: monkey-associated habitat; material: faeces | place: China | collected 2013 | reverse complement strand
CGGAAAGGCTGTTGGTGTACTTGAAGCCAAACGTGAAGAAACAGATGCTTTTTCTTCTATAGTATGCGAACAAGCAGCCTTATATGCTAAAAGCGTACCTAATATATATCAGACATATCAAAGGCCACTGCCATTTATATTCACATCCAACGGAAAGGAATTATACTTTTGTGATTTTCGCGAACAAGACCAATGTTTTAAACAAATAATGACTATCCCGACGCCTCATGAATTAGTGAAAAAATTAGGGATAAATGATTATTTTGCCGGACTTCCTACTTTGCGTAAGAAAGGTTTGCGTGATTGCCAATATGAAGCTATAACAGAGTTGGAAAAGAGTTTCCGTTCTGGACAAAAACGAGCATTAATGGTACTTGCCACCGGTGCAGGAAAGACTTATACTGCTTGTCTTGCAACCTACCGAATGCTGTCATATACTCCTATGCGTAGGGTGTTATTCCTTGTTGACAGGAATAATCTGGGCAAACAGGCAGAAGGAGAGTTTGGTACTTTCCGTTTGACTGAAAACGGAGAGGCTTTCAATACTATCTTTACGGTCAATCGTCTTCGGTCATCTTCTATTCCTTCTGATAGCAATGTCGTTATTTCTACAATACAACGCCTATTCTCATTCTTGAAAGGAGAAACTATTGAGGATAATGATGACGATGATGAAAACGAACCTACAGAAGAAGTAGCGTTGCCGCCTAATCCAAATCTGCCACATGACTACTTTGATATGATTATCGTAGACGAATGCCATCGCTCCATTTATGGAAACTGGTGCAAGGTGCTGGAGTATTTCGATACGGCAAGATTGGTCGGTTTGACCGCGACACCAATTCCCGAAACAATGGCATTTTTCAATAACAACCGCATTGTCAACTACACATTGGAGAAGAGTATCGTTGACGGAGTAAATGTGGATTGCCGGGTGTATAGAATAAAAACACAGGTCACGGAAACAGGCGGAGCTATATTGGAGGGCGAGAAATTTAAAGAAGAAACAAGATATACGGGTGAGGTCAAGACTGTAAGCAGTAAGGAAACCAAAACCTATACAAATAAGGAACTTAATCGGAGTATTATCAATCCGGCACAGATAAAACTTATTCTTACGACTTATCGGGATGTGGTTTACACAGAACTCTTCAATGATCCACAGCGTGAGCCGAATATGGATTATCTTCCTAAAACCTTGATTTTTGCTCTCAATGAAGCACATGCCACCAATATCGTACAAATAGCTAAAGAAGTGTTTGGGCGGACTGATGACAGATTTGTTCAGAAAATCACATATTCGGCAGGTGACAGCAACGAGTTGATACGCCAATTTCGCAATGACAAGGATTTCCGTATAGCTGTGACTTGTACATTGGTTGCTACAGGAACGGATGTAAAGCCGTTGGAAGTGGTAATGTTCATGCGTGATGTGGAATCATTGCCGTTGTATATTCAGATGAAGGGACGCGGAGTGCGTACAATAGGCGATGAACAATTACGCAATGTCACTCCGAATGCATTCAGTAAGGATTGTTTTTATTTGGTTGATGCTGTAGGCGTAACGGAACATGAAATGACAATTCCGACAGCAAGCGATGAACCGACCACAAAAACTATCACTCTGAAAGAATTGTTAGAGCGTATCAGTCACGGCTATATTCCTGATGAATATCTCAAACGACTTGCTGCCACGCTTGCTAGAATCTATAATAAAGCGGATGATTCGCAGCGGAAAGAGTTTACCCGTTTATCTCGTGATGACATGAAGGAACTTTCTGCCAGGATATACGATGCGCTTGAAAAAGGCACTCTGCCACCGTTTGTCAGCACAGAAAAGCCAAATTTAGAACGCAAAGGCTTAGTGTCTCCCCTTGCCAATCATGCTGATGCACGGAGATATTTGCTTATTCTTGCGGCAGGTTTTGTCAATACGCTAATGCCCGGAGAAGATACGCTTATCTCAAAAGGTTTCTCCATTGAGGAGGCTAAAAACACGACGGAGGCATTTGAGGAATTTTGTAGAGAGAATGCAGATGAAATAGAGGCTCTTCGCATTATCTATAACAATGAAGGCGAGCCGATAACTTATTCAATGTTGAAAGAGTTGGAGCATAAACTCAAAATTGCAAACAACCATTTGGCTCCAAAACAAATTTGGAATTCGTATGCCATTCTTTCTCCAAGCAAGGTAAAGCGTTCTACAACAAAAGAAGAAAGTGATGCCTTGACAAACATCATACAACTTGTACGCTTTGCTTTTCGCCAAATTGACAGGTTAGAGAGTGTAGTTACTACATCCAAGCAATATTTCAATCTATGGTTAGGACAGAATCAGCGTGAGATAACCGACAAGCAGCGTGAAGTAATCAGTCGTATTGTAGATTACATCGCTTCTAACGGAGCTTGTACGGTCAGGGATATTCGTGAAGATGACGCGACCCATGCAGCCCAAATGATTCGGGCGTTTGGTGGTATGCAGAAAGCAGATGAAGCACTTCGGTCGCTTTACACATTTGTAGTATTAAGAAAAGCAGCATAAATTATGGCAACAAATAACACAACAGAGCAATCGCTCACCAAGAAAGTATGGAATTTGGCAACTACTCTTGCCGGACAAGGTATCGGTTTTACCGATTACATAACTCAGCTCACCTATCTTCTGTTTTTGAAGATGGATGCCGAGAATGTAGAAATGTTCGGAGAGGAATCGGCAATTCCGGTTGGTTACCAGTGGGCGGATTTGATTTCCCTTGATGGATTAGAACTGGTTAAGCAATACGAAGAAACGCTTAAGCAGCTTAGCGAACAGGACAATTTAATAGGCACTATTTATACCAAAGCACAGAATAAAATAGACAAGCCAGTTTATCTGAAAAAGGTTATCACTATGATTAATGAAGAGCAATGGCTCATCATGGATGGTGATGTGAAAGGTGCTATCTACGAGAGTATTCTCGAAAAGAACGGACAAGACAAGAAAAGCGGTGCAGGACAATATTTTACTCCCCGTCCTTTAATTCAGGCAATGGTGGATTGTATCAATCCGCAAATTGGTGAAACCGTTTGCGACCCTGCTTGCGGTACTGGTGGATTCTTGCTTACTGCCTACGACTACATGAAAGGTCAGTCGGCAAGTAAAGAAAAGCGTGATTTCTTGCGTGACAAAGCCTTGCATGGTGTAGATAATACGCCTTTGGTAGTAACACTCGCATCAATGAATCTCTATTTGCATGGTATTGGTACAGACCGTAGTCCGATTGTTTGTGAGGATTCTTTGGAAAAAGAACCGTCAACTCTTGTTGATGTGATACTTGCCAATCCTCCTTTTGGAACTCGTCCGGCTGGTTCTGTGGACATCAACCGACCAGATTTCTATGTGGAGACCAAAAACAACCAGTTGAATTTCCTTCAGCACATGATGCTTATGCTCAAAACAGGTGGTCGTGCTGCCGTGGTGCTTCCTGATAATGTACTCTTTGAAGCCGGAGCTGGCGAAACTATCCGTAAACGCTTATTGCAAGATTTCAATCTGCATACTATCTTGCGTTTGCCCACAGGCATTTTCTATGCGCAAGGCGTAAAAGCCAACGTGTTGTTTTTCAGCAAAGGTCAACCTACCAAAGAAATATGGTTTTATGATTATCGTACCGATGTAAAGCACACGCTTGCCACCAATAAACTGGAACGCCATCACTTGGATGATTTTGTTTCCTGCTACAATAATCGGGTAGAAACCTACGATGCAGAAAATAATCCGCAAGGACGTTGGCGAAAATACTCGGTAGATGAGATCATTGCCAGAGACAAGACAAGTCTTGACATCACATGGATAAAACAAGGTGGTGAGGCGGACGAACGTTCATTGGCTGAACTGATGGCAGACATAAAAGATAAAAGCCAAACGATAAGTACGGCTGTAGCAGAACTTGAAAATTTGCTCGCTAACATAAATGAAGATTGAGTGCATGGAAAACAACAAGATAATCATATCAATGGAACAACAGTTTGGAGAAGTTATAGACATCATTCTCCAACATAAAGGCCGTGCTTCAAGAGCTGTAAATAACGAACTGTTGTACACAGCGTGGCATGTTGGTGGATATGTATCAGCCAAATTGAAAAGCGAGGAATGGGGAAGCAAGGTTGTAACGCAGTTATCCGAATATATCCGTTCCCGGCGTCCAGACATTAAGGGCTATAGTCGGAGAAGCATTTACAATATGGTGATGTTTTATGATGAATATTCATCGGAAACATTCAGCGTAACTGTAGAAAAGTATCTGAACTCTGAATTTGTGCAGCCAAAAACTGCACAAATAGAAGCAAGTCTGCCTAAACAAGGGGAGGCTGTAATTGTGCAGCCAAGAACTGCACAAATTGTTCCGACTGCATCTGAACAAATGCCTAAAATCTTGGAGTTGACCACATTGACCAATCATATGGAAATTCTTTGCCGATGCAAAAATAATGAAGAGCGGATGTTTTATATACTCTATGCCAATAAAGAACATTTAGTGAAGCGAGAACTTCAGCGTTGCATCTCCAATCAGACATATACGGCTTTATTGGGCAGCAAGAATAATATGTCGAAAGGATTGCTCAATACGTATCCGAATGCCCCGATAATGTTCAAGGATACGTTGTTTGTTGATTTTCTGAATCTTCCGAAGACGCATAGCGAATCAAAATTGAAAAAAAGCTTGGTAGAACACATGAAGCAATTTATTCTTGAACTTGGTAAGGATTTTATCTTTATGGATCAGGAATACCGCCTCAATATTGGCGCGTCCACTTTTAAGGCTGACTTGCTGTTCTTCCATCGTGGATTGCAGGCATTGGTGGCAGTGGAATTGAAAAAGACCAAATTCCATCCGCGAGACCTCGGTCAGTTGGAATTTTATCTGGAAGCACTCGACAGAGATGTGAAACGCTCTAACGAAAACCCTTCTATCGGCATTATCCTCTGCCCGGAAGCAGATCGGGTTGTTGTGGAATATGCTATGAGCCGAAGTATGAGCCCCACAATGATAGCAGAATACAAACGTATCCTCATTCCACAGGAACGTATGCAACAGCAACTGAATGAGTTTTGCAATCTGTTCTTAAACAAAGACTAACCTATATGGATACAAAGAAATTACGTCAAAAGATACTCGATCTTGCGATACATGGAAAACTTGTACCGCAAGACCCGAACGATGAACCTGCATCAGTTCTCCTCGAACGAATCAAGGCAGAAAAAGAAGACCTGATAAAAGAGGGAAAAATCAAAAGGAATAAGAAGTCTGCAAAGACTTCCGATACGCCCCATTATGGGAACGTGCCGTTTGAGGTGCCGGATAATTGGGTGTGGACAATTGTGGGAGAAGTCGGAGAAGTTATCACAGGTTCTACCCCATCAAAAGATATTGCAGAATACTACGGAGGTGATATTCCTTTCTATAAACCGACAGATTTAGACTTAGGAATAAACACCAATAGTGCTTCTGATACTTTGACTATTGAGGGGTATAATTTATCACGAAAACTTCCTGTTGGGAGTATTTTAGTGACCTGTATAGGCGCTACTATTGGTAAAACGGGATTAATTTCTACCGAAGGAGCGTGTAATCAACAAATAAATGCCATTATTCCGTCATCACTGATAACATCCACTTTCTTATACTATTCATGTATTTCGGAATATTTTCAAAAAGAAATAAGGAATCATGCTTCTGCAACAACTCTTCCCATTCTAAACAAAAACAATTTTACAAAATTACTCATACCGCTTCCTCCTTTATCTGAGCAACAACGAATTGTGAAGGAAATAGAACGGTGGTTTGCTTTGATAGGCCAAATAGAACAAGATAAAGTCGATTTGCAGACAATAATCAAACAAACCAAATCCAAAATCCTCGACCTTGCCATTCACGGTAAACTTGTGCCGCAAGATCCTAACGATGAGCCAGCTATCGAATTGTTGAAACGCATAAATCCCAACTTCACACCTTGTGATAACGGGCATTATCCCATTGGCTGGATAAAAACTATTCTGGGAGAACTTTTTAGCCACAATACAGGCAAAGCACTCAATTCGTCAAACAAAGAAGGTATATTCAAGGATTATTTAACCACATCCAATGTGTACTGGAATAAGTTTGATTTTACAGTAATAAAACAAATGCCATTCAAAGAAAGCGAATTGGATAAATGCACTGTTACGAAGGGTGATTTACTTGTATGCGAAGGTGGAGATATTGGACGCTCTGCAATATGGAATTTTGATTACGATATTTGCATTCAAAATCATATTCATAGACTTCGCCCAAAGATAGATTTATGTGTGCCATTTTATTACTACACATTTGTATATTTAAAGGAGAATAATCTAATAGGAGGGAAAGGAATTGGATTACTTGGACTATCTTCCAATGCTTTACATAAAATTGAATTGCCACTTCCTCCTCTTGCCGAGCAACAACGCATAGTTCAAAAAATAGAGGCACTATTTTCTGTTCTTGATAACATTCAAAATGCCTTAGAAGTGTAAACAACTACACTTCTAAAGGCTGATGCAACGTTACCAGTTAACCACTTTATCCACAATCTTCTGCTGTTCGCTGGCAGTGCGACGAAGATAGATACGAGTAGTTTCTATGCTTTCATGCCCCATAAGGTCGGCAAGTAAAGCAAGGTCGTTAAAGCGGTCAAGGAAATTCTTGGCAAAACGATGACGGAATGAATGAGGATAGACCACCTCCTTATTCATTCCGTATTTTTCCGCAAAGTGTTTCAGTTGTTGGGCTATGCCACGTGTTGTAATTCGGTCTCCGAATCTGTTCAGAAATATATATCCTGAGATAACCCCTTTATTTTTCAGCCATTTCATGGCTTCCATGCGTAAGTTTTTCGGAATATACAGACGGCGTATTTTCCCGCCCTTGCTGTAAAGGTCAAGATATCCAATTTGTACATGCTCTGCTTTGATATGGAGTAGTTCGCTGACACGAGCACCGGTAGCAGCCATAAACCATACGATGAAATACCACTCATCATAACCGTCAGCTTTCAAACGCGTTTTGAGAAACTTGTAGTCAGCATCGCTGATTACATTCTCCAAAAAGTTTTTCTGCTGCACTTTGACGAACTTTACCTTCAGTTTCTCTTGCTTCGTAAATTCAAGGTACTTGTTGATACCCTGCAACCGCAGATTCACCGTCTGCGGTTTGAAGTTCTCCACCAGATAACCCTTGTACGCCAAAAGGTTCTTCTTGTTTACTTCCTCATAATGATTGAGAAAATACTGCACCGTCCACACATATGAGGTGACGGTGTTCTTGGCAAGATTAGTCTTTGCCAAATGATTTCTGAATTTTGTTACCATACTACATTGATTTAGAATGAATATGGTAATAATATAATGGAACGTATCGGGCATTATCCGCAGTTGCCGGATAGTTGGTCACTTGTAGCTATGCAAACATTATGTCCTTTAGTTGATGGAGAAAAACAAAATAGTATAGAACGAACAAATCTTGATGTCAAATATTTGCGCGGTGAGAGTGAAGCCAAAATTTTGACATCAGGGAAATATGTTGCTGCAAATTCATTTTTGATTTTAGTGGATGGCGAAAACTCTGGAGAGGTATTCAGGACTCCTATTGATGGTTATCAAGGTAGTACATTCAAACAATTGTCTATCAACGACAATATGAATGCGGATTATGTTTTACAAGTTATTAACCTACATCGTAAGATTTTACGAGAGAACAAGGTGGGTTCTGCCATTCCTCACTTGAATAAGAAACTATTCAAAGCGATTGAAGTGCCAATACCTCCTTATAGTGAGCAGAAAAGGATTGTGGAGGCAGTTAATCTAACTTTTAAACAGCTGGATGCAATTACGGAGAGTTTATAGGCTCTCCGTAATTACATCTAATTGACCAAAAATTCTTTGAACAGTTTCTACAATCCGTATTTGCTCTTTATATGATGGTAATGGAAAATCAAAATTACCAATAACAGAAGCACTGATATTAGGCTGTGCTCCCCCATAAGCAATTTTTAGTATTTCATCAACTTTTGATTGCATATAAGTATTTCGATAATTAGGTAACAATAAAGACGTGTTTAAAATTTTGATATTTCCTACACGTTGATTTAGGTATGCTGTTTCATCAAACGGATATACCCCCATTTTTCCGGTTGTTGCGCCAGACATAGCAATAAGCAAATCTCCTTTTGAAATCTTAAACTTATTGTCCGTAACACCCTCAATATAAGCACAGTCTGTTATATCTATCGTATTATGAATGATGTTTGATATACGCACTAATGGTATTCCTTGTGGCTTATAATCATTGCTGCTAAAAGCAAAACCATTCTCAATTCTACATAAATCAGATAACTTGCACATAGCCCATCCTATTGGTAAGTTCTGATAATGCCCGTTATCACAAGGTGTAAAATCGGGGTTTATGCGCTTGAGCAGTTCGATGGCGGGCTCATCATTCGGGTCCTGGGGTACGAGTTTTCCGTGAATGGCGAGGTCAAGGATTTTGCTCTTGGCTTGCTTGATGATTGTTTGTAAGTCAGATTTTCCTTGCTCTATTTGTGCAATTAGAGTAAAACAACGTTTGACTTCCGATACAATCCTTTCTTGTTCATACAATGGTGGTAATGGAATTAAAAGCGGATATATACCTTTCCCGGATATAACCGGTTGGGCTGTTGAGTTTGAGGTCTTACTAAGTTGTAGCCATTCAAGTAAATGACATAGATATTTTGAGTTAAAAACACTCTCGCAAGATACAATGAAAGCATTATCAGTTACCCAAGCCTTTGAAATTGTTTGATGTACACTTCCACAATAGAAACCAACTCTCCCTATCACAATAGTGTCAGGTTCAACATTGCAGTCACTGTAATAGCCATTAATTCCATTACCTCCATATATTGGATATTCACCTTGCCTATTATCACGAACTCTAATACTATCTCCTGATTTAATTGAAATCACATCTCCCAATCTACACCACACCCATCCTTCCGGCACCTCAAACGGCACGTTCTCATAATGGGGCGTATGTGTAGTTAAATTATAGTGTGCTGTAACCTTTTGCTACAACACACCAAAAGGAATAATTATCTTCTCCTATATCCGCTTTACAATAATCTTCCGTTTTTTCCGTAATTTTGCGTCATGATAGAGACGGACAACACGACAGAAGTTCTGGAAGTCGCTTCGATCGCAGGGCACATCCTGCTGGAGAACGGGGCGGAGATTTCCCGTGTAGAGGACACTATGGAACGGATCGCATCGCATTACGGGGTGGATTCCGGACATTTTTTCGTGCTCAGCAACGGCATATTCACAACCGGCTCGCTCGGGAAGTACGCCAATGTCGAGTTCATTCCCATCCGTGGAATTCAGCTCTCGAAAGTAGTCGATGTCAACAAGTTAAGTTACGAGATAGCGGCTGGGAAACACACTCTGTCAGAGGCTCGGCAACGACTGGAAGCCATAAAGGACGCTCCCGCTAAACCGGCCTGGGAACAAATCGCCGGATCAGCCTTTGGGGCAGCCGGTTTCTGCGCCGTGTTCGGCGGAGGGTTTATGGACTGCGCCGCTGATTTTGTGATCGGAGCGCTGCTCTACGTATTCTGCCTCTTCGTAAGCGGTTCACTCTCAAAGATTGTAGGCGGAATCTGCAACGCCCTCGTGGCCACAATCCTCTGTCTCACATCCTACAGATTAGGCTTCGGCGACAGCCTCAGCAACATCATAATCGGAGCCGTGATGCCGCTCATCCCGGGAGTTCCGTTCGTGAACGGAGTCCGGGATCTGGCCAATTCAGACTACATCGCCGGGCTGACAAGGCTCACGGATGCGATGCTCGGATTCATCTGCATCGCCCTTGGCGTGAGTATCAGTTTCATAGCGGACGGATGGGTGTTCGAAGGAATGATCAAACTCAGCGGAATGACCGTCAATCCCGAGACCGCCGGAATCCTGTGGCAATGCCTTGCCGCCTTCATCGGCACATTCGCTTTCGCGATCTTGTTCGGAGCACCACGCAGACAGTATTTCACGGCAGGAGTGATCGGAGCCATCGGCTGGGTCATCTACCTGATGCTCACAAGGTTCTGCCACAGCGGACCGACAGTGGCAATCATCGCGGCGACCACAATAGTCTGCATCCTTTCACGCTTCGCGGCGGTAAGGGACAAATGCCCAAGCACGGTCTATCTACTCTGCGGAATATTCCCGCTCGTCCCTGGGGCCGGAATATTCTGGTTCACCTACTACCTCGTCTCAAGCCAGTTCTACCTCTCCGCTTCAGCAGGATTCACCGCTGTCAAAGGCGCGATAGCGATTGTGCTTGGTATCATCTTCGCGATGGAACTGCCGCAACGACTTTTCTCCGGAAAAAGGAAAGGCTAATCCTCAAACTCGATATCGTGAGACGGCAAGGCCTTTTTCTTGCGGAAGACGACCCTCTCACTCATAAAGAAGTTAAGCCCACCTGACACGCACAGCGCCAGAAGGTTACACCACACGACATTCCAGCGGAACATCCTCTGGATCAGAAGCAGGAAAGCCATCTTGACCATAAACGCCCCGATGCAGGAAAGATTGTAGCCGCCAAGATGTCGGAAGAACGACCTTCTGCTCCGACATGACACCCTGTCTTTCCAGATAAAGAAATATGCCACAGCGAAATTGGTCACGGCCGCGCACTCGAACGAGATAGCCGGGGAGATGATGTACTGGCCGAAATACGTGCTGAAAACCCATTTGGAGAAGACCCAAAGCACAACCGTGTCCACAATCGTCCCCAAAAGGCTCGACGCGGAAAACTCTGCGAATCTCTTGACTAATTTAAGCCACGGTCTGGTCATCACTCTCAGTTTCGGACGGCAAACTTACGGAAAAAACGTGAATATTTGGATAAAAAGCCAATCTATTCAGTAAATTTGTCATCTTATCCGCGGGAAAAAATAAATTGCCGCCGATGAAGTTATTATTTGGGAATAAGATAACGAACAATGTCAGAAGAAATGAATATAGTCCGTGACCTCGCCGTGATTCTGATCTCGGCGGGAGTTTTCACGATAATTTCAAAGGCTCTCAAACAGCCACTTATCATCGGCTATATCCTCGCTGGTTTTCTGATCGGCCCGAATGTCAGCTTCTTTCCGGGAATATCCAGCGAGGCAACCGTGCACCAATGGTCGGAGATCGGCATAATATTCCTTATGTTCGGTCTAGGCCTTGAATTCAGTTTCAAGAAATTACTCAAGGTCGGCGGAAGCGCCATCGTCACGGCGGCCGTGAAATTCGTCGGGGTCTTCATCATCGGTTTCGTGACGGCTCAGGCTTTGTCGTGGAGCTTTATGGAAAGCGTTTTCCTCGGCGGTCTGCTGTCGATGTCCTCCACGATGGTCGTGCTGAAGTCCTACGAAGACCTTGGCCTTAAGAACAAGCCGTACGCCGGAGTCGTGTTCGGAACCCTTGTGGTGGAAGACCTCATAGCGATCCTGTTGATGGTGCTGCTCTCAACAATGGCGGTCTCGCAGTCCTTCGCCGGCAAGGAGCTGATAATGAACATCGCCAAACTCGTCTTCTTCCTGATCCTGTGGTTCCTCGTGGGAATCTACGTCATTCCGACCCTGCTGAAAAAGGCCAAGGAATATCTCAACGACGAGATTCTCCTTATTGTCAGCATCGGCCTCTGCTTCGGAATGGTCGCATTGGCCACATCGGTCGGTTTCTCGTCCGCTCTCGGAGCCTTCGTCATGGGATCAATCCTCGCCGAAACCTCTGAAAGCGAACACATTGACCATGTCGTTGAGCCTATCAAGAACCTTTTCGGAGCCATATTCTTTGTCTCCGTCGGAATGATGGTCGCTCCGTCGGTGATCGCCGAGCACTGGGCGATGATCCTTCTGCTCTCCGTGATCGTCATAATCAGCCACATCATTTTCGCAGGAGCTGGTATAATCCTGACCGGCAAGGGTTTGGACAATGCAGTCCACACTGGGTTCAGCCTCGCGCAGCTCGGAGAGTTCGGATTCATCATCGCCGGAGTCGGCTGCACGCTGGGCGTGATGAGGGATTTCATCTATCCGGTGATCATAGCGGTCTCCGTCATAACAACGTTCACGACTCCGTTTATGATAAAGCTGGCGGATCCGTGCTATAATCTGTTAAACAAACGGTTACCGGCCAAATGGATCGACAGGCTCGCCCAGATGAACGACTCCGGCAAACAGACCGCCGCCGAGCACAACGAATGGAAAACTCTGCTGAACGCCTATTTCACACGCATCGTCCTCTATGGCGTGATCCTGATAGCGATCTACATAGGATCAAAGCTTTATCTCAGACCTGCTGTAGAGAAATTTTCCCCGGAGCTAAGCGTGACCATACATAAGGTTATCGAGGTCGGAATAACCCTTGCGGCGATGCTCCCGTTCCTTTTCGGTCTCGGAGTCCATTCCGGCTCCATCAGCAAATCCGCCCCTAAACTCCTGAAAGAGAAGCCGAGTAACATCTGGCCGTTGATGGGGCTGATCTTCGCGCGCTCATTCCTTGCCGTGGGAATCGTACTGGCTGTGTTGTCTTCATATTTCCACCTCGCAGGCTGGACGGTTCTGGCAATCTTCTTCGCCGGCATAATATTCATTCTCTTCGCCCGCCAGTCCATCCATAAATATTCAGCGTTGGAGATGCGTTTCCTTTCAAACTTCAATGAAAAGGAGGAGAATGAAAGGCGCAGCAAGCCGGTCGCTTCTTCCGTCAGCCAGAAACTCGCCGACTATGACGTTCACACAGAGACGCTTACCATCTCCCAGAATTCCACCTACGCCGGAAAGGCTCTCAAGGATATTCCTTTCAGGGCAGAAACGGGGGCGAACATCATCAAAATCACCAGAGGGTCAATGAATATGATCGTTCCGTCCGGTGATGTGTCGCTGTTCCCGGGCGACCAGATGCTCGCCGTCGGCACATCCGCCCAACTCGAATCCTTGAGGAATATGATGGCGTGCGCCGTCGCTCCGGAAATTCAGGACTCTGGAAATAGTTTCAAGATCGTGCCTGAGGCACTTACCGAGGAATCGTTCCTGACCGGAAAGACCCTACGCGGCACGAACCTCCGGAAATATCACTGTATGGTCATCAGCGTGCTCAGGGGTTCAGAATTCATCACCAACCCGGAACCCGATTTCAGGTTCCAGGCCGGTGACACTGTCTGGATCGCCGGCAATCTGGCCGAGCTGGAGACCGTCTAGAACTTCACGAATTCAGGATTGAGATACGGTTTCAAGTCAATCCAGAAGACCGTAACCTCGATGATGCCTTCAGCGTAGCTCGCGATCTCGTAAGGCTGGTAGTACCAAGTCACTCCCGCGCCTGACACACCGCAATGTCCATTAGGAACCAGGCCTTCACTGAACATCACACTTTCATTAATGTCTTCAACTCCCCTGTCCAACGCAAGCTTGGACTTGATCAATTCCGTTACCGGAGCGACATAGCCAGGCTTGAACAATTCGTTTTCCGTCACGATCTCGCCAGTCTTCAGGTTGATGATGTCCGGAATCAGATAATGCATTCCGTGGGCTCCGCCAAGGTAGTTCTCGCTGTACACCTGGTAGGTCTGGAGATCCATGAACCCTTCCGCGAACTTTCCCTGAACGGTGTAGTACCAGTTGCAGGTCATCGCCGCGCTATAGTTATAGTCATAGTCTAATCCATTCTCCTTGGCGTAGGCGACAGCATTGTCGTAGACACTTCCCGCCTCCCTCTGGTAGTTGGCCATCAACGTGTCCGACACGGCATCGGAAGCCTCCTCCACCGAAAAACCGTCATATTTCTCTCCGAAACAAGCCTTTACGATAGAGTTGTTGATCTTCTTCTTCAAAGCGTTACCGCCCTCGAAGCTCTTGTAGTACTCGACAGAATGAACTATCTGCACCGAAGCGGAGTCACTCTGCGCGAGCGTCTGCTCGTAAGTGTTGGCAAAAGTGGCGACCTCAGTCTCATTGTCAGAACAGGAAGCCAAGGTCAGGGTCAGGGCCATCGCGGCGACGGCGAATGGTAAAATTCTCTTATTCATCTCAAATAGTATTTGGTTTTAAGTAATCATTAAAAAATAACTTGAACAAATTGTATATCTTTATGGTCTATATTTCTTTTCTCATCAGTCGTGTACCTCCAGTACACCCCTTCTTCCAAAAGAAATCTATCCTCATAAATCTGACACAAAATTTAGTTCAATTTATTTTTCAACGCTTACTAAGACAAAGATAAATATTATTCTGTAATTTACTAAATTTGCAAAGTATTATGGAACGAACTATCAACAGACTGAAAATGAACGGCTGGCTGGCGTTGAGTCCGCTGGCTGTGTTTTTGGTGACTTATCTGGCGTCGTCGCTGGTGGCTCACGACTTTTATAAGGTGCCGGTGGCGTCGGCGTTTCTGATCGCGTCGGTCTATGCGATGCTGATCACGAAAGGGGCTGTGGCTGAAAGGATAAGCATATTCTCAAGCGGTGCTGGCAACAAGAACGTCTTGCTGATGATCTGGATATTCGTGATGGCGGGGGCATTTGCCACTACGGCCAAGGCGATAGGGAGCGTGGAAGCGACTGTCAATCTGACGCTTACTGTTCTTCCGGGGAAATGGTTGCTGGCGGGACTGTTTCTGGCATCCTGCTTCATCTCGATGTCAATCGGCACGAGTGTGGGAACGGTGGTGGCACTGGTTCCAATCGCCTCAGGACTGGCTGAGCAATCCGGACTGTCTTTGGCGATGCTGACCGGACTGATTGTCGGCGGAGCGTTTTTCGGGGACAATCTGTCTTTCATCTCAGACACGACAATCGCATCGACTACATCACAAGGCTGCTCGATGTCCGACAAGTTCAAGGCGAACATCTGGATCTGCGGACCGGCGGCTCTGATAGTCACAGTCATCTACATCATCATCGGACTCAGCCACGGAGCGACTCCAGAGATCGGAGAGATTGAATATGTCAAGCTCATCCCATACCTGTCGGTCATCGTACTGGCACTGTGCGGGCTGAATGTCCTGCTTGTACTCGGAATCGGCTTGCTGCTCAGTGCGGCGATCGGATTCGTAAACGGAATGACCTGGCTCGGATTTCTCGGCAGCGTCGGGGACGGAATCGCCGGAATGGGCGAACTTATCATTGTGACTATGCTCTCGGGCGGAATGCTGGAACTGATCCGGCACAATGGCGGTATCGATTTCATCATCAAAGGTTTGACTAAAGGCATCAAAGGCAAGCGAGGAGCTGAGTTCAGCATCGCCGGGCTTGTCGGGCTGTCGAATTTCTGCACGGCCAACAACACGATAGCGATTCTGACGACAGGTGACATCGCCCGCGACATCACCAAAAAATTCGGACTTGATCCGAGGAAATCAGCAAGCCTTCTGGACACGTTCTCCTGCGTCGTACAGGGCATAATCCCTTACGGAGCGCAACTACTGATGGCTTCCGGATTCGCCGGGATCTCCGCCGCGGCGATTATTCCTTGCCTCTACTACCCGTTCGTGCTGTGCGTAGTGGCTTGTTTCTCAATCATATTCAGACTTCCTAAACGTTACTCATAATGGACAGGACCGCAAAGGTAACATTCGTGACACTGGTCGGATCAGTTGTCAACATCATTCTGACAGTTTTCAAGATCTTCGCCGGTGTTCTTGGACGCTCAACCGCGATGATAGCGGACGGAATCCATTCACTGTCAGACCTTCTGAGCGACATCGTCGTGATAGTGTTCGTGAAGATTTCAGCCAAGGGCCGGGATAAGGACCACGACTACGGGCACGGGAAGTTCGAGACTTTCGCCACACTGATAATCAGTCTGATGCTGATCGTCGTGGCTGTCAACCTGATGTCCGGCGGCATAAACAAGATCCGCCAGATTCTGGACGGAGTAGAAGTAAGTTCTCCCGGAATGATCGCTCTTTGGGCAGCCGTAGCGTCAATAGTCCTGAAAGAAATCCTTTACCGTTACACGATCATCCAAGGCAGGGCTCTTAACAGCCCGATGATGATAGCCAACGCCTGGCATCACCGTTCGGATGCTTTATCGTCCGTTGGCTCCCTGCTCGGAATCGCGGGAGCCATATTCCTTGGTGACAAATTCGTCATTCTTGACCCGATCACAGGTTGCGTCATCAGCATATTCATACTTGTGATGGCGGTGAAGATGTCTGTGCCGGCTATCAAGGAACTACTGGATGTGTCACTTCCGGACGATGTGGAGGAAAAGATCGAGGCCACGGCCAAATCCATCAAAGGAGTGGTCGATCTTCACGAGCTGAAAACACGACGCGAAGGGCCGGGAATAATAATGGAAGGCCACCTTGTGCTGGATTCTGAGATATCACTGAAAGAGGCGCACGACATCTCCAAGAAAGTCGAGGCGGCCTTACGCAAGGAGTTTGGATCAGAGACACAGATTTCCCTGCATCTTGAGCCGGAGGACGACGCAGAGTAAGGGGAATCCGAAATATTCCTAAACTTTCAGGGCGCGCATCGCGTTCAGGACAGCGAGGACGGTAACGCCGACATCGGCGAAGACGGCCATCCACATTGTGGCGATGCCAAGGACGGCAAGGACGAGGACGAGAAGTTTTATGAATATGGCGAAGAAGGTGTTCTCCCTTGCCAGACGGAGGGTCTTACGGGCGATCTTCACGCCAAGGGCTATCTTTGACGGCTTGTCATCCATCAAGACCACATCGGCGGCCTCTATCGCGGCATCGGATCCGAGTCCGCCCATCGCTATTCCGAGATCGGCTCTTGCGAGCACAGGAGCGTCGTTGATGCCGTCACCCACAAAGGCGAGCGTCTTTCCGGACGGCTTATTATCAAGAAATTTCTCTAACTCAGAGACTTTGTCTGCCGGCAAGAGTTCGGCGTGGAACTCGTCAAGCCCGATGGCCGAGGCGACATATTCACCGACCTCACGCTTGTCTCCGGTGAGCATCACAGTCTTTGTGACGCCTTCGGCCTTGAGAGCCTTGATCGCATCGGCGGAATCAGCCTTGATTCTGTCAGAGACCACAATGTGTCCGACGTATGTGCCATCGACGCTGACGTGTACGATCGTGCCGTTCTTCTCACAAGGTTTCCACTTCGCTCCGACCGCGTCCATCATCTTGGTGTTGCCCACGCAGACGGTCTTTCCGTTCACTACAGCGCGTACTCCGTGACCGGCGATCTCCTCGACATTTTCGACCGAGCATCCATCGGCCTCGTCAGGATAAGCGTTCTTAAGTGAGATTGCTATCGGGTGTGACGAATATCTCTCCACGTGTGCCGCAAGATGCAGAAGTTCCTTCTCATCAATCGTTTCCGGATGCACGGCGGTCACATCGAACACGCCTTCGGTAAGTGTGCCGGTCTTGTCAAAGACAACCGTTCCGACTTTGGCCAAAGCCTCAAGATAGTTGGAACCTTTGATCAAGATTCCTTTGGATGACGCTCCGCCGATGCCACCGAAGAATGAGAGCGGAACGGAAATCACAAGGGCGCACGGACAGGAGACGATCAGGAATGTCAGAGCCCTGTAGAGCCAGGTGGCGAAAGTGCCGCCGAAATCTCCGGAGAGGACTGGCGGGATGAAAGCCAGCACCAATGCGGCGATCACGACAACCGGGGTGTAGATCTTTGCGAACCTTGAGATGAAGCTTTCGCTCTTGGACTTGTTCTCGGAAGCGTTCTCGACAAGGTCAAGGATCTTGGATGCGGTTGACTCACCGAAAGCCTTCGTGACTTTCGCGCGGATGACTCCGGTAAGGTTCACGCAACCAGAGATAATGTCATCGTCTTTAGATATGCTCCGTGGAACGCTTTCTCCGGTCAGGGCCACGGTGTTAAGGCTTGAGGTTCCTTCGAGGACTACCCCGTCCATCGGGACTTTCTCGCCCGGCTTCACCACGATCGTCTCGCCGACTTTGACTTCTTCAGGATTGACTGTCAGGATCTTCCCGTCACGTTCAACATTGGCCGTGTCCGGTCTTATGTCCATCAATGCCGAGATTGACTTGCGGCTCCGGCCTTCGGCTATGTCCTCGAAAAGTTCTCCGACCTGGAAGAACAGCATCACGAAGACCGCCTCCGGAAACTGTGTCTCAGCTCCTGGAAGGAATCCGATGCAGAGCGCGCCGATGGTGGCGATGCTCATCAGGAAGTCCTCATCGAAGAAGTCACCTTTGAGGATTTTCTCTCCGGCTTCAAGCAAAGTGTCGTAACCAGCGATGAGATAAGGGATTAAATAAACAAGGAGAAGCTGCCAGACGCTGAGGTCGCATTTCTTCTCGACCAAGACTGCCACGCCAAGCAGGGCGGCTGAAAGAATGATTCTCGCGAATCTGATTTTGTTTTCCTTTTCCATATTCTTTCTTTGACTTTGATTTCAACGGTGCAAAGGTCGGAAAACAACTCTGCAACTTGGTTGCAAATTTTGGTTTGGTCAAACCAAAATTTGCAACATATACCTCCCTGCACCCCCTTTGGAGGATTTCGGCCTATGGCCGGTCGGCAGAAGCCGACTTGTCGCTTCGCTCCTGTCATTCTATCGAACGGAATACAATACTTCAAAAAATTAAGTAAATTTGCGATGCGTAATATAAAAACAGATAGGAGATATGCCGAACATAGACCTGACAGAATTGCTTGAGAGGCACGGGGTGAAAGCCACGGCCAACAGGCTGATTGTGGCAAAGGCGCTCCTTACCGAGGGCCGTCCGCTGAGCCTCATGGAGTTGGAGGACAAGATCGGCACGATCGACAAGTCTGGAATATTCAGAAGCCTCACGCTGTTCAAGGGACACCACCTTGTGCACGCGATCGAGGACGGCGGTGACGGCACCCGCTACGAGCTCTGCCTGAGCCACGACTCAGCGCGCGACGAGGACGCGCACGTGCATTTTTTCTGCGAGAAGTGCCACCGCACCTTCTGCCTTGAGGACATCCACATCCCTCCTGTGACGCTCCCGGAGGGATATTCAGAAACCACGGCGAACTACCTTATTAAAGGAATATGCCCGCAATGTTCGGAGGACGGCTATGGCGAACAGTGATAGTAAAGGAATGTCGGGCGGCAATCTGAAGGGGCATCTGGCCCTGCTGGCGGCCTACACGATCTTCGGCGTCAATATCGTGCTGACAAAGGACATCTCCAACTCGGCGGTTGTCTCCCCTATCGCATTATTCACGCTGAGAGCGATCGGAGCGTCCGCTTTGTTCTGGCTGATCTCCATGTTCACGCCCAAAGAAAAAGTTCCGGTCAAAGATCTGATACAGATTGCGTTGGCATCCATATTCGGTCTGTTCATCACCCAATACACGTTCCTGAAAGGCATAACGATGGCCACGACCATCGACGCGTCCATCATCGGAACCCTCGGTCCGATCTTCACGATGTTCTTCGCTTTCATATTCGTGAAAGAGCCTATCACCGCGAAGAAGGCCGCCGGTGTCGGAATCAGCTTCATCGGAATCATATTCCTGATATTCAATTCCGTACATAGTCACAATGGGGTCGAGGCCACGCAGCCTTTAGGGTTTATTCTGCTGTTCCTGAACAGCATCAGCTTCTCGCTGTACCTCGGAGCGTTCAGGCCGCTGATCCAAAGATATTCAGTGATCACTTTTATGAAGTGGATGTTTCTTTTCTCGCTTCTGATGTCGCTGCCGCTGTCTTTTGAGGATCTGCTCCACACCGACTACGCCGCCATCAAGTTGCCGCAAGCCCTTGAGATAGGCTATCTTATCTTCTTTGCCACCTTTGTCGCATACTTTCTGATTCCTGTCGGCCAGAAAAGCGTCCGCCCGACCATCGTGGCGATGTACACCTACCTTCAGCCAATTCTGGCCTGCCTGCTCAGCGTCATCGGCGGGATGGACACGATGACCTGGCAGAAAATAGTAGCCATCATTATGGTTTTCAGCGGAGTGGCAGTCGTCAACCGGAGCCGCGCCGCTTCACACAATCAAAGTCTCAAACATTTAAATCCATGAATATGAAAAAGATCATCCTTGCTTTGGCAGCCGCCGCGCTGGCCACTTCCGCACTCGCCCAGGAAGTCATCAAGCTTCCGCAGCCTGACAAGAATGTGTCGATGACTCTCTATCAGGCTCTTCAGCAAAGAGCCTCTGTCCGTGAATATTCAGACGCACAGATCAGTGACGCGTCACTGTCCCAGTTGCTATGGGCCGCATGCGGAGTGAACCGTGAGGACGGAAGGCTGACCGTACCATCAGCCATGAACACACAGGAGGAAAGTGTCTATGTATGCCGGGCTGACGGCGCATGGCTCTTCAACGCCCAGGAATACATCTTGACGAAGGTTTCCGGAAAGGACATCCGCTCGGATCTGGCTGGTCGTCAGGCATCTGTGGCAAAAGCTCCTTTGTTTCTCGTGATTGTCTGCGACTTGAACAAGTACAAGTTCCGCGATGAGAAAACCGCAATTTTCGGAGCCATCGACGCCGGCTATGTATCCCAGAACATCTGCCTTGCCTGCGAGGCTCTCGGACTGGCCACAGTCCCGCGTGGAAGCATGAACCACGATGCTGTCAAAACCGCCCTTGGCCTCAAGGAAGGACAGGAACTTTTGCTGAACCATCCTGTTGGATACGAGAAAAAGTAACCCATTGTAGAAATGTTTTAAATATTTATTAATAGATAAATAAGTCCCGTCACCCACAAATGGCGGGACTATTTTGTATATTCGATAATAGAATATTTTATGATTTTTTACTACCTTAGCGAATTGTAAAGTAAAAAAACAATGGCTATTACAACCAAGGAAGTGATAAGCAGACAGGATCTGAGGCGTTTCGTCCGGTTCCCGAACGAGTTGTATGCGGACAACGAATACTACGTTCCTCAGATTGAGTCGATGGAAATGGACACCCTCACTCCGGGCAAAAACCGGGCCTTTGAGGTCTGCGAAGGGAAATATTGGCTGGCATACGATGAAAACGGCAAGATTGTCGGCAGAGTCGCCGGCATCATAAACTATAAGTACAACAAAAAGGTTGACAAGAAGATCTGCCGTTTCTGCTGGATAGACTTCATCGAATCACAGGAGGTGGTACACGCCCTGATGGAAAGGGTGAAGGAATATGGCAAGGAAAAAGGAATGGAGATCATTGAAGGCCCTGTCGGTTTCCTTGAGTTTGACATCTCCGGAGTTCTTGTCGAAGGTTTCGACCAACTTCCCACCGCCTACGGAAAGTACAACGCTCCCTACTACGAGCCGATGCTCCTGAAAGAAGGATTCTCGAAAGAGACTGATTTCGTGGAATATAAGATCACTGTTCCGGACAATCTTGACCGTTATTTCCACTTCGCCGAAATGATCGGTGAGCGCTACAATCTCAAGGAAGGCGACTACAAGAACAAGAATGAGCTGCTCCACAAATATGCCGACGGAATATTCCGTGTGATGAACGAATGTTACTCTGTCTTGCACGGATTCTCCGAGCTCTCCCCCGCCCAATGCGAGGATCTCAAGGATCAGTTCTTTCCGAATCTCAATCTGGACTACGTCTCTGTCATCGTTGACGAGACCGACAAGGTGGTCGGATTCGGAATCACCCTTCCATCACTGTCAAAGGCTCTGCAGAAAGCGAAAGGGCATATGTTCCCGTTCGGTTTCATACACATTCTCAAGGCTTTGCACCACAATGACACGATTGATGCCCTGCTGATAGCCATCTCCAATGAATATAAGGACAAGGGTGTCAATGCGATGATCATCTCCAAGATCGGCCGCGGGATGCACAAGAACGGTATCAAATACGTCGAGAGCACCCGTGAGCTTGAGGAGAACCACAATGTCCAGAATCTCTGGGGCAAATTCGAGCATCACCTCCACAAGAGAGCCAGGATTTACGTCAAAAACATCTAACACATAATTAATATGGCAGACAAGAAAGCGGAAAGAATACAGACCTCCATCCTGAACGGGGTCGAGAAGAAGGCCCTTGTCTGGCTGGCCGAGAGGCAGCCGAAATGGGTCGTATCGGACACACTGACATTCATCGGCACGCTTGGCGCGATCATGATCGGCGCCGGCTACATCCTCTGCAGCGTGAACGTCAACTTCCTTTGGCTCAGCTGCTTCGGCTTCGTTGTCAACTGGTATGGGGATTCCCTTGATGGTACTCTGGCCAGAGTCCGCAAGACCCAGAGACCGATCTACGGCTACTATCTCGACCACACCGTGGACTGCATCAACGAGGCGTTCATGTTCATCGGCCTCGGACTGTCATCACTCATGCGGCTGGATCTGGCGCTGATGATATTCGTGGTCTATCTTTGCCTTACGGTGAATGTCAGCGTGAACGCCCACCTCAAGAGCGAGTTCAGGCTCACCTACGCCAAACTTGGACCTACCGAGTTCAGAGTGATCGCCATTATCTTGACATCTCTCTTTATATTCATAGAGCCGCTCAGGGAGTTCAGCACAGTGGTCAACATATTCGGCAAGGACATCGACCTCAGGGCGCTTGACGTGGCAGGTCTTGTGATCCTGGCCTTGCTTGTGATCATTTATCTGGTGACAATCATCAGTGACGCAAAGGGTTACGCCAAGATGGATCCGATGCCTAAGAGGGAAGACAAATAATGCCTCTTCTTCCAGTAGAACAGATTGAGCAACTTGCGCCGGTTTTCAAGGGAAAATTCGGCAACACTGTCGCTGGTTTCCTAAGAAAAGTCCTGTCCATCAAGACACTGTCCGACATTTACGACACGATTGATGAACATCAAGGGGCGGATTTCGCGGGCGCACTCTTGGACAAGCTTGGGGTCAACTACCAGCTGGGAGGCTCGCAAAGGCTTGCGAATTTGCCCGACGGGCCGTTCATCACGGTCAGCAACCATCCCTACGGAGGTATGGACGGTGTCATTCTCATTGACCTTATCGGACACATCAGGCCTGGTTTCAAGGTGATGGTGACCGAGTTCCTCGCCCTTGTCGAAGCGCTGCGCCCAAGTCTCATCGTTGTCAATCCGAAGAACAACTTGAACAAGGGAATAACAGCCAAGAACATCCAGGGAGTCCGTGAGGTTCTGGAAAGGCTCCACGATGGTGAACCGGTGGGATTCTTCCCTTCAGGAGCGGTCTCGGATCTCAGCCTTAAAGAGATGAAAATCAAGGACAGAGAGTGGCAGGAAGCGGTTCTGAGGCTTATCCGGAAAGCCAAGGTTCCGATTGTCCCTATCCGGTTTTTCGACCACAATTCACTCTGGTTCTACAACCTTGGTCTGATAGACTGGAGGGTGCGCCTGATGCAGCTTCCGCACGAGCTTGTCAACAAGAGGTACAGAAGGATCAGAGTCGGCGTCGGAGAGACTCTGACCGTGGAGGAGCAGTCGAAATATTCAGACATCAAGGATTACGGAGCATTCCTCAGAAGCAAGGTCTATGACATGCCGCTTCCGGATGATTTCATCAAGTATAAGGAATTCATTGCCTCCACACGGTAACCATCCTCCACTTGGAATCGCACACAGGACATCACGCGTGCAGGCAATTTACCTAACTTGCTATAATGGTGTAACCATCCTCCACTTTGAATCGCACGCAGGACTTCCGTTGTCACAATCAATAAATGTTTTGCGCAATATTCTCGAATAAAATCCATTGTATAAATGAAGTTTTTTGTATCTTTGCAGTCCGATCGGGGTATTAGCTCAGCTGGTAGAGCGCAAGGTTCGCAATCTTGAGGTCAGGAGTTCGATCCTCCTATGCTCCACAAAAATGCCTCTCAGTCACCTGAGAGGCATTTTTATTCTGAGTCCCCTATCCAAGCGGCCAGCCGCGACGATGTGCGGCAGTGATCTAACGCTGGCCGGCGGCATATTAAGGAGCATAATCAGCACCATAATCCTTATCGACAATGGTCACGGCTACGACACGACGTGGAAGCGCCGTACATCGGTTCCTCGATTCGCCATCCGCCAAGCCCTATCTCGAACGGATGGCTTTCTCAAAAGGCCATAAACTGCTCTAGTGCATTGCCTTGGCTACACGGACGAAACACCGGAGGCCAAACCAATACGCGGGGGCATGATCAGGTCACTACTCTTTGATGCAGCGGATTGAATAGGCGTCGGCGCGTCCGGCGGAAGCGGTGGCGGAGACGGATGTGCCGGCGGCCTCGTTCATGAATGCGAGCACACAGAACCCGAAACCAGTGGTCGCTCCATAGGATTTGGCAGGAGAGTTTCCCCAATAGGATCCCCAAAGTCCGCTCTTGGAACCCATAAGCATGGCGTAGGAGCCGTCGTAGCGGGCTGCGGCAGGGAAAAACAGAGAGCCTTCCTTCATATTGAAAGACCATCCATAGTTGTAGTCTCTGGTGTCGATCACTCCGTCACCATTCAAATCCACAACATCAAATGAAGACGGATCCTGAGTATATCCACCAGTGGTAGTGAATGTCCTGAACACATCTGCCGGCGGGACACGGTAGCCGACAGGGCAAGGGTCATAGAAAGACTTGGAGCCTTTGTTGACGTAATTGTTGTCCGAATTTCTCTCGTCCCCTTTAGGATTGCCCCACAACGCGTCATTGCTGTCGGAGGCCTTCAGCCAATCCCTGCTTGTGTTGCACTGGGCATAGTTCGAAAGACATTTAGTAGGATTGGCTATTGAATATTCAATGGTGTTGTTCTCAACCGAACTCCAAAGTGAATATGTGATCTTCACCTCCGCGCCATCAGGACCATACACGGGAACCGGTTGGGTCTTTTCATTCCCGGTAAGACTCGGAGCTGACGGGAACGGATCCTTGCGTCCCCATTGGTACAACAGACCGTAAGGCTTCACGTCAGGAGCAGAACCGAAAGTGGAGGTCATTGCGCCGAGGTTCATATTCATCACCTCGTAGCCGCTCTTGGCCGTAACAGTTTTCACATTCTCTTCCGGGAACCAGATGTGCCAACTCCAGATGACTCTCTTGTCAGCGGAATAGGCGGCGATCAATGCGTTACCGTTGACATCACCGGCTTTGAAAAAGATTGTCCCATCCTTTAGTTTCACATCCGTGATCATTCCCTTGCTGGTTTCCCAAACTAGAGCCGCGGAATCAGGTGACATCTTTTCAGGAGCATCAAGGCCTTCTGTAGCGGCTCCGTTCCCTTTGACGGTGGCATCAAAAGAACAAGCACCTGTCTGCAGGATAATATAGCAGTTGGATGTGCCATTCGCGCTGAGGTCTCTGACGACAATCTCCGGCGTCGGGTCAACCCCAGGCTCAGGATCGGGTGTCGGATCAGGATCAGTGTTGTTCTTGCCACAAGCCGTGGCGATCAGGAGCAAAGTGCCCCCTACAAATCTTCTCAGATTCTTTTTCATAACAGTTCGTTTTTTTATATACGGTGCTTTTATACGCATTTTTTTCATAAAAAACTTCATGTTTACATCAAAAATAACACGTGACCCATCATGCCAACAAGTGTCAAATTATTATTTCGGAATCTCATTTTG
>SAMEA104315429__coassemble_551_pt1 | contig 27059 bp, 17 predicted proteins | sample SAMEA104315429__metabat2_low_PE_011 | metagenome-assembled genome bin SAMEA104315429 (sample SAMEA104315429) | gut metagenome | biome: Monkey gut; feature: monkey-associated habitat; material: faeces | place: China | collected 2013 | reverse complement strand
GTGTCGGTGATCCTGTCACGTGTCTGCTCAAGTGACGGGGTGATTGACTGCCCGGCAATGGAGAATGATGACAGATGTCCCCGATAACGGATCTCTGGTTGTAAGTCAAGATAAGAGTGATTGAACTCCGCGTCTAACGGGAAACGCTCGTCATCTTTCTGACGGATGAGCGACTCCTTCATCGACACGGTAAAGTTTTTCCTCCCTTTAGAGTAGGAATATTCCTGATCCAGATTAGCCGAGACAGTGTTCCATGTGTAATCGTAGGTGTTGGCAATATCCTGAACCGGGGCCTCCGGGTCAAGGATGTCCATTGTGATGTTGCGTCTTTTGATTCTCTCGGTCTTGGCAGACGCTCCGACATTCAACTTGGAGGTTCTGCCCGCGTCGTTACTGAGAATGATGTCCAGATCGCCTCTCAGCCTTGCGTTCCAGGACTTGCCGATGCCATCGGACTGGAGATTCCTTCTGATGTAGGAGGTCGAGAGAGTGTCCACATTCCATGACAATGTGTTGTTGTTCACAAATGACCCGCCAAGGATAACCCGTGGCCTGATGTTTCCAAGGTCATTGTTTTTCCAGACAAATGAAGCGTTAAGGCTCAGGTCATCGGCATCCGAGCCGATGTTGGAACCCTGACGGAAATTTCCGGCCGGACTTGTGACAAGGCTTGAGGCATTTCTCCACTGGTCCGCCTCTTTCAATGTTCCGTCAACGCTGAAAGTGATGCTCTTGAGCGGTGTGTCCTGAAGATAGAGGCCAACATCGAAATCGTGACGGCGACGCTTCGACGAGGCCACTATCGTGTCCGTCATGCTTCTGGCCGGAGATGATTCAGTCTCGAAATAATCAGTCAGCGCACGATCCATGCTGCGGGAATACACATGTGAGAAAGCATAGGCCGCGCTCACGGCATTGCCATACTTGCGATCTTTCCAGCGATGAGTAAAGTCCAGCTGCGCCCCGGCGAACTCGTTATAAGACGACAGCGATCCAAAATTACCTATGACTGACGGGACACCGCCACTCACAATGCCTTCGACAGGGGCGGCGACGTTGTTCACTCCAAGAAAGACCGACGCATTGTCCATCTCCGAGAAAAAATTCGCGAGACCGTGGGCATAATAACGCCCCTGAATATTTCCGTTTTCATTCCGGGCTTCATCCACTCCACCTGACACCTGTGCAGACGCGCTGCCGAAGGAAATGATGCTTTCTTTTGTCGCGACGTCAAGAACCTGTTCCTTGACGGAATTCTTAAGTCCACGGCGTTTGTCCTCGGCATTCTGCTCCTCATAGACTTTCACGTGGGTAACCTCATCGGCGAGAAGCATGTCAAAGGCGGTCTTGGCATTGTTCCCGAAGACTTGAACCCCGTTGACGTACGTTCTCGCGATCTTTTTTCCCCGGTACTTGACGGTTCCTCCGCTCAAGTCAAATCCAGGAAGCTGCTCAAGGATGGCGATAGCCTTGTCTCCTTCCATCGTCTTGACCGCCGCGGCATTGAAAACCGTCGTATCGCCAAGAATCCGCATCAAGGATGCGGAAGCCGTCACTGTCGCCTCTTTGATCGCTTCCTTGCTGTTCCGCATGGTGAACAAGACAGCGTTGTCCCCTTCGGTGAGATCAAACACACCGTCAACAGACTCCATGCCCATCTTGGAAACCTTGATGTAAACCTTGCCTGGCTTGAGATTCTTATAGATGAATATTCCGTTTCGAGTGCTGACACGGTAAGTGGAATCGACCTTGTTTCCATTGACCTGCACCAAAAGCACATTGGCATCCACGATCGGAGCCTTATAACGTTCATGACTCAATTCCCCATAGACCGTGGCCTTATCATTGGATTTCGATTGGGAGAAAACAAAATGAAAAGGAATCAGAATAAGTATAAGAGTCAGGCGCAATCTGTTCATAGACAAAAGTAAGGAAAATTAAAGAAAAACCTCGTGGATTTTAGGGATAAGGAGCGAGAGGACATATTCATACTCCATGAAGTGGGTGCCGTCGTAGAGGGTCCATGTGCCGTCGCCGAAGTATTTTTTCCAGATGCGGATGGAGACCACGCCGCTGCGCCGGTAATGGTCGCGGGTGCCGAAAAAGGCGTGGAAACAGTCCTCGCTACCATTGCGTGGTGTATTCCGCAACGCGTCACTGAGGACTCTTTTCCATTTTTTCAAAGGCTCGTAGGTAAAATGCAGTTTCTGACGGTCGCCGGGCTTCGGTCTGTAAATTCTGTCGAACAGAGCTGTCACGCCGGGGATCAGCGTCAGCCACGCCAAGGCAGTGAAATATCGCGGAGCGTTCAGCGAGGGTGAGACGAACAGATGCGGATAGCCCCTCAGCGCGATGGCGTGCGTGGCACCCATGCTCTCCCCTATCACAAGATCCGGGTGGACTTCCTCTGCCCAGGCAGACAGTTGATCATGGGCGATTTCCGGGTCGAAATCGTACGTTCTGATCACGACTTCGAAATCCGGTCCCAGATTGTCCTTCAGAATGGACGGAATACGGCTGTCACCGCCACCGCCCATTCCGTGAACATAAAGTATGACATGCCTTCCTGAATCAGCCATCTTGTTTTTTAGCGGTCAAGTCGCTCATCGCCAGATTGATGAGTATGTAGCCAAGGAAGCTGGTCAGGAATATGAACGACCAGTGGGAACGTTCGACAATTGCTATGATGGCCGCCAGTCCTACAATGACGAGGAATGCGATTCTCTTCGCGGTTTCCAATTTCGAGGCTCTCTTTCCGCCACCGAACTTCATTGAGAACATCGGAATCTCGCTCACCAACAGAAAGCAGAGAACCAGAGCCAAGACCGGAATGAAAACCGGTCCCTGACACCAATGCGCAAGAAAACAGTCCGGCCTCACGGTCACCAAGGTCGCCAACGAGCCGCAGATCATCGCCGCCGCCGGGGTAGGCAGCCCGATGAAGCTGTCGTGCTGACGCTCGTCAAGGTTGAACTTCGCAAGTCTCAATGCCGAGAATGCGGCGAGGACAAGAGGCAAATATTTCAGGATCCAAATGTCCGTCCCGCTGATCTGGTAAAGCATCACGGCCGGGAGCACTCCGAAACTCACATCATCCGCCAGCGAATCCAACTCCTTTCCTATTTCTGAATATGCCTTCAGAAGCCTTGCGGCCAGTCCGTCGCAGAAATCAAAGACAGCGGCAAGGATCATCAGTTCGAATCCAAGTTCCAGCCGCCCGTTCAAAGAAGCGATTACCCCCAGAACTCCGCAAAGGAGATTCATAGAGGTAATCGTGTTGGGAATATGTCTTATTATATTCATTTACTTTATTCCAAGTTTCTTCTTCAGATCCTTAGAGAGGGCATCCTTGTGGACGAGAACATCCATGGACTTCGCGCGCACGAACGAATCAGAGCAGTACCAGATTCCGCCGTACTTGCTTGATGTTCCCCAAGAGTTCTTGACCATGAAATAGTTGGTACCGTGCTGATCCTTGGCCACTCCGAAGATCTGCATTCCGTGGTCATCAGTGGTAGTCTTGTTTTCAAAGCCTTCCTGACGTGACTCCTGGGTCACGGAAGCCTCCTTTGGCAACTCGGCGACAACTTCCTTCTTCTCGCCGGCCTTGCCGATCCAACGCTCCTGATCAGAGCCCGTGGTCGCCTTAACATCATCGAGAAGCACACCGATTCCATTTCTGGTGAAGCCCTTCTCACTCACGTCTGATCCCCAAGCGAGGGTATAACCCTTGTCGATAGCGTTGTAGATCACCTCCATGAACTCGTCCAGAGGAATGTTGTAGGCGGAGTCCCACCTCCAGTTGTCGGCGATCTCAATGATGAACGAAGTGTAGAACGGGTGGTGGGTGAACGAAGTGAGGGTCACATAGTCAGACGGAACGATTCCCATCTCGTCCCTGTAGGAGGCTGGGGTATAGTTCTTGCCGTTATATTCAAATGTCTCTGGGGTCTCGCCGAGGAAACTGTCCACGATGGCGTCAAAGCCTTTCTTCCAGTTCGTGGAAAGGGTTTTGTTAGGATTCTTGGCGATGGCCTCCACATAAGCCTTCGTGGTGGCGTCGAGTTCTCCGTGAATCGGGAGAGGCTGGAGTCCAGGCATCGCGTCCTGAGGCACAAGGCCGTAGTCCTCAATGACATGTAGAACATCATCGGCCTCTGAGCCGGCGGCGAAGTTTATGTGGCCGTCCGTGCGGACATATTTCACAGCCCTGTCCTTGTAGGAATGCGAGACAACGAACATCTCCGAGAAATCCGGGTAGAGTGTCGTGTCCTTGATGTTCTTGATTCTTATGGCCTCTGACTCAAGGAATCCGAGTGCCGAAAAGCACCAGCAGGTACTGGAACGGTACTGGTTCTTGACAGATGTGATAGGGTTCTCCTTCACAACGGTGAACTGGTACTCGGCCTCAGGCTGAGCCGGCTTTGGCTGCGCGTTTGCAGAAATAGAGACAAGCGCCACCGCCGCGGCAATGATGATTTTCTTCATATTCAATAATTTTAATAGTTCTCAGCCTTGATTTGGAAATAACTTCTCGGGTGCTTGCAGACAGGGCAGACCTCCGGTGCCTTCTTGCCGATCACGATGTGGCCGCAGTTAGAGCACTCCCAGATCATGTCCTCGTCCTTGGAGAACACCACCGCGTCCTGCACATTCTTCAACAGTTTCCTATAGCGCTCCTCGTGGGTCTTCTCGATCGCCCCGACCTTCTCGAACAGGAAAGCGATCTCGTCAAACCCTTCCTCCTTCGCGGTCTTGGCGAATCCGGCGTACATGTCGGTCCACTCGTAGTTCTCCCCTGCCGCGGCGTCAGCAAGATTCTCCTCAGTCGAAGGAACCGCGCCATTGTGCAGGAACTTGAACCAGATCTTCGCATGTTCCTTCTCGTTCTTCGCCGTATCCTCGAACAGCTTGCCTATCTGCACATAGCCGTCCTTCGCAGCCTTCGACGCATAATACAAATACTTTGTGTGAGCCTGGCTCTCCCCCGCGAACGCCGTCCGCAGGTTCTCCTCGGTTTTCGATCCTTTAAGTTCCATATTCTATGAATATTAAATATTACCTTTTGTGTTCCTTTCCGTGCCTTTGCCGCCCCGAGTCCATCATCCATCCCCAAGTGAGCCTCCGGCAGATACTTTCTTCCGCCTTTCGTCAACATCATTCATTCCACCCCGGTCACAAGATACCGGTCATGCAAATGTAATAAAATTACCTTGATAAAGAAAGCCCTAAGTAAGCGTTAAAAAATAAGTTGGTAAAGATTTGGCGGTATTTCCGAGAATAGATGTCTTTTGGAAGAAGGAGGGTGCCGGTGGCACATGACTGATGAGAAAAGACAATCAAGGATTACCAAGTTATTTTTTAAGGGTTACTTAGATCACTATACATCATTCGATGAGATTTGGTAATTTAAGATAAAAGCGTTAAGTTTGGCACCGGCAAAAAGATAGATGCTGAATTTGGATTCCATAAACCTCGGCGGGACTCAGCGGCGGGCGGTGATGAAGCTTGCGGTTGAGTTGGTGAAAGCGGACGACCGGATCCACTCGAAAGAGGTCGCGGTGCTGGACAAATTGCAGTCCGGGCTTGGGCTTGATCAGGAGGAGCTGGATCTTACACACTACCTGTCTTTGGAGAGTGCAGTGGATTGTCTCAAGAATCTTGAGGAAGAGCCGACAAGGCGCATCATCAACCTTTTCAACGAGATAATGTGCTCCGACAACGACATCGACTTCGAGGAGAATCTTCTGTTGTCCTCAATCTCAATGTCTTGCGACAGCGGATCCAGAGACTGGTGCAGGATACTGTCCGCGGACGCAGCCGAATCCGAAGCGCCTGAAAAGCAAATCGTCTTTCTTGAAGGCCAAACTTCGGAAGCGGCGCATCTGGTTCTCGATGACAAATACGACAACTTACTCATTTCAAAGGCATTCGGCGACATCGGAATCGAGTTTTTCTACCTTCCGGACATTATTCGAGAGTTCGGGCAACATCTTGAGGACGATGACAAATTCGGGCTTCTCCAGCGTTCGATGGAATACCTCGTGCCGGCCGGAGACAAAATCAAACTGAACAATCTGAAGGAATCACTGGCGACCCTCGACACCAGAACCTTCTACCACCTCATCCTTTCAAGGTTCAACATTGATCCTGAGCGGATTCCGTACCAAGCGTTCCTGCTCGTCAAAATCAGGGACAGCCATATTCTTGACGACAGCGACACGATGCGCCGCACGGTGGATTTCCTCTGCATAGACATCTCATCCGAGGTCAAAAAACGAATCCTGGCATTCGTCTCCCGCTTCGACGAGCGCCGCGACCTCCTCTCCTACAAAGGCTACTACAAGTTCCTGTACGACTATCTCAGTTCAGAGGCGAAAATCACCAACCCCATCAGCATCAACTCAAAAGGCGACTTCATCCTCGGCTCGGGCGAGATCATCAGGTTCAAATCCGCCCCACAGGCGAAAACCCTCTACCTGCTTCTCCTGAGCCGAGGCGGCAAAGGAATATCCCAGGCCGACTTCAACAAAGCCGTCTCATTTCTCAAAGCACTGGACATCAATGAATATCTCACCACCTCCGGCGATTTCGACTTTCCGCGTTTCAATGAATATCTCGCCGGCAAGGCTGATGAATATGCCCGGATCATCCTCGACACGATCACCATCTACAGCACGCTTTCGACCAAGGATTGCCGGAAGAAGAATTATCTTGAATATATCCAAAGCATACTCCAGCACCGAAGTTCGCTGAAGACCTACATCAACACCGGCTTCGCCTCCGCCCGGAAGCTTGCGAACCCGGAGCTTTTCATGGTCCGTTTCGACATCGTGGCCCTAACCTACTCCATCCCTGCCAGTCCTTCCCTCTTCACATCCTCACTGGAAGGTTCATCCACCGTTCCAATGACCGACTCCCCTCTCTGGAAAGCGATCAAGTAAATGATTATCAATTCAACTCTAACGTATAAATCAAAAATAATTTGCATATTCCTCAAAAAACTATAACTTTGTGACATAATTTGAAGTGTGCTAGGAGAGGCAAGCTCCGACGCTGATGAGAACAGGGTAAGAATTTTATATATTCTAACCCTGTTTTTGTTTAAACGGGCGATGTAATCTTTGACAAGCCGCTCTCCGCTCTCGAATAATGCATAGCATCATTTATATGGTACACTTCAAATTAGTAACATTCAAAAAATAACCTGCATCATCTTAAGGAATCTTTTCGGTCTAGATTTCTTTTCTCATCAGTCATGTGCCACCGGCACACTCCTTCTTCAAAAAAAGATCTATCCTCGAAAATCTTCTCTTAATCTGAAGCAACTTATTTTTTTCATGTTCCTTAATTATCAGCGTCGAAGAGCGCCTTTGTACAGATTGCAAAGATGCTCCTTCAAAGTTTTCTTTTGTCAGAGGTCACTTCAGAGTGGTCAACGGCAGGAAAATTTATGTGAAGACTCATTACCGTAAAAAGTAATTGAGTCAGAACCGGACTGAAATCCGGTGACATCTTCCGCCCTCTTTTTTCAAATCCCAGTCACTTCTTAACAGTCCCTGAAGGGACGGACTACAGTTCTGGGACGATGTATTTCCAAGCCAGTTCCAAAGGCTTTCCGCCGGAATCAACGTTTCCGTTCAGAAGATCCATGACCTTGGACAGGTCACCAAGGATGTTGTCCGCATCGAATGGCATGGCGGATGTCAGCGCGATCACGGCTTTCTTGTCAGGAATCATGACGATGTACTGACCGAAAAGGCCGACGGCCATGTAGAGGGAGCCATCCTCACGGGTTCTCATCTGGTAGCCATACCCGGTTGTGGCATAGTCCTGTCCACGGTTCATGCCGTCCTTGATCCTGTCCTTGATGGCCGCATTCAGATAGTCCTCAGGGATTATCCGCCGCCCGTTCCATTTTCCGCCGTCAAGAAGAAGCCGGCCGAATGTCAGCATTTCCGACGTGGTGAGGTGAAGTCCCCAGCCTCCAGCCGTGATGCCGTGGATGTCCTCCCACTCAGGCCTGTCAAGCCCAAGAGGCTTGAACATTCTGGTGTAGAGGTAGTCTGCCATGGTCTCGCCAGTCTTCCTGGTGATGATCTCGGAGAGCATGCATGAAGAAAAACTGTCGTAGCAGAATTCCTGTCCCGGGGTCGCGTCGAAAGGATATTCAAAGAACAGTCCAGGCAAGGTCGCGTCGAATTTTGTCAGCAGTCCGGAAACGTCAACCCATTCATTATGAACATAGCGGAGTGTTCCCACAGGATTTTTCTTGAAATATTCCATCGCATACTCGACTGTAGGATCCTTTCTGTGGCCGTTCGCCATGATCAGCAGATCTCGGACAGTCAGCGCCTCAAGGTTTGCTTTCTGTTCCTCAGTCATGTTCTTCTCCGCCTCAGCCACTTCCTCAGGGAACATGGGAGCGACCTTGTCGGACAGATTCAGTTTCCCCTCGCCCACAGCGATTCCCACCGCCATTGACGTGAACGTCTTGGTGACCGACCACATCTGATGCCGGGTGTCCTTGTCCGTCCCGTTCACCCACGCTCCCGAAGTGGCGTACCCTTCCTGCCAGACTTCCACGGCATTGAGTGTCGCCTCAGTCTTGGCCGCCGCCGAAACCATCGTCTTGACCGCCGCCTTGACCTTAGGATTCTCAGCGAGCTGCCCTTCCGCCCCAGGCTCCGGCACAGGATCCGCACTCTCCTTGGAACATCCCGCCGCCAGCAACGCCATCGTCACCAGCAAACCATAAAAAAATCTATTGCTCAGTCTCATATCATCAACGTCCTTTTTTTGCAGACACAAAGATACTCATCTTTTCGTACAAAATCACCGCACCGCATCCGGCACGATATCAAGTCGGTACACCACAGGCCACGTTCCTGTACAAAACGGCAGCACGGCATCGCTTGGTACACCAGAGGGCGTTTCCCTGTACAAAACAGCAGCACGGCATCACTTGGTACACCAGAGGGCGCTCCCATGTACAAAACAGCCGTGCGGCATCGCTTGGTACACTAGAGGGCGTTTTCCTGTACAAAACGGCAGCACGGCATCGCTTGGTACACCAAGAGTATGACAGAAGTACAAAAAGAATGTTAAACTTTATAACAGACCTCTACCCTATCGACAGGAGCCCCTCTCAACCCAGAAATTTTGGTAACGTGCAAAATTTCGGTTAAGAGGGACACCTGTCGATCTAAACAATGATGTCGATTCAACGGTCGTCTGTTAAACCTTGGGATGATACCGACAAGCTCAGCGACCAGTCAGACTATTCGCCCGCCTCGCCAGTGGCCTCAGTATCAGTCACGGGACCAGTCTCAAAACCAGTCACGGGACCTGTCTCGAATCCAGTTACGGAATCAGCCCCGGAGAGGGAGCGGGCGGCGGCGAGGGCGCAGTTGATGCCGTCGATGGCAGAGGAAACTATGCCGCCGGAATAGCCGGCGCCCTCACCACACGGAAGAAGGCCGGGGATGGCGTCGGCCTCGCAGTTGCGAGGGTTTCTCGGGATGCGGACCGGAGACGAAGTCCTTGACTCGACACCGATCAGCAAAGCTTCATTCGTGTAGTAGCCCCTCATCGACTTCTGGTTCACAATCGGAAACGCATCCTGAAGCCTCTCGGCGATAAACGGAGGAAGAATCTCATGCAGCGGAGCCGGAACGACACCCGGCTTGTAGGAAGTCTCCGGAAGATCCTCCGAATCCTCACCCTCGCAGAAATCCACCATCCTCTGCGCCGGAGCGACAAAAGGATTCTCCGAATCGGAATGCTCGTGGGCATATTCCCACATCTTCCTTTCCACATCCTTCTGGAACTCAAGGCCGGCGAAAGCGCCCTTGCCGGCATATTCCTCAGGAATGTCCTCCGGATTGATCTGCACGACCACGCCGGCGTTGGCGAACCTGCCGCTTCGAGCCGAGTTGGACATACCGTTCATCACGATGGTCTCCGGCTCCGTCTCAGAAGGCACCAGAACGCCGCCCGGGCACATGCAGAACGAGAACACGCCACGGTCGTTAACTTGCTCTGTGAAGGAATATTCCGCCGCGGGCATCCCCGGCTCCCACTGTCCGTGGTAGCGGATGTCGTTGATCAGGGCTTGCGGATGCTCCACACGGACTCCCATCGCGAATCCCTTTGCCTCAAGGGCGCAGTCCTTCGCGACCAGCATCTCGTAGATGTCACGGGCGGAATGACCGGTCGCGAGTATGACTTTCTTCGCTGAATATGTCTGGACACTTGGCTTGCCTGTTTTCGTAAGAGTCTCAGAGTCAAGAGCCGAAACCTCAATCGTACCGTCCTCATTGCGGGTGATGTCGGTGACCTTCGTGCCGAAGTGATATTCACCTCCCCGGGACTCGATGCACTGACGGATGTTCTCCACTACTTTCGGGAGACGGTCGGTGCCGATGTGCGGGTGGGCATCAACAAGAATCTGCGGGCTTGCGCCGAAGTTCACGAACTGGTACAGCACCTCACGGATGTCGCCTCTCTTGGATGACCTGGTGAAGAGTTTTCCGTCGGAGAACGTGCCGGCTCCGCCTTCGCCGTAGCAGAAATTGGATTCCGGATTCAGGACTCCTTCACGGGTGAGTTTCGCCATGTCGAACTTACGGTCACGCACGTTCTTGCCCCTTTCCAGAATGATCGGTTTGAAGCCTAAAGTCAGCAACTTAAGCGCAGCGAACATTCCGGCGGGACCAGCTCCGATGATAATCACGGGCTCGGCGTCAGTTACGTCTTTATATTCAGGAATCTCGTAAGGGACATAAGATTCAAAGCGGTGGTTGTAGCCTTCGATGCGATAGCGGTAGACCACATCGTTGCGGGCATCGATAGAACGCCTGGCGATCACGCAGGTCGCGTCGGCGTTCGGGAAAGTCGGTTGGTAGGACTTTGTCGGGTCAATCACGTTGATGACCGCGTTGCCGCGGAGGTTCATTTCTCTCGCCGCGACAATCCTCACGTCATCCGGCCTAAGGTCTCGGCCAACCCTACCTGTCATTTCAAATTCAATCATATTCTTTTCCTTGTATATTCATTAATAATCCGCGATGCGGGAGACAGGGGCTATGTCGAGCGGAGTGCGCTCGCCGGCGAGGTAGTGGAACCAACCGGCTATGGCGATCATCGCGGCGTTGTCGGTAGTGAACTTGAACTCAGGAAGGTAGGTGTTCCAGCCACGCTTGCGGCCTTCTTCCTCGATTCTGGTGCGGAGTCCACTGTTGGCGGATACTCCCCCGCCAATGGTCACGTCCTTGATACCGGTCTGCCTCGCGGCCTTGATCAGTTTGTCCATCAGAATGTCTATCAATGTCTTTTGGAAGCTGGCGCAGATGTCCTCCTTGTTCTTCTCCATGAACTCCGGATCCTTCGCCATCTCGTCCCGAACGAAATACAGCAGCGAGGTCTTCACTCCGCTGAAGCTGTAGTCCAGTCCCGGAATCTGCGGTTTGGCGAACTTGAAGCGGTTCGGATCACCCAGCTTGGCCAACCTGTCGATCACAGGGCCGCCCGGATAGCCAAGTCCCATCATCTTGGAGCATTTGTCAAACGCCTCACCCACAGCATCATCGATTGTCTGCCCGAGAATCTCGTAGTCCAGAGGGCCGTTCACCTTGACAATCTGCGAGTTGCCGCCGGAGACCAGCAGACAGAGGTACGGGAACGCCGGCTGGCGGTTCTCCTTTCCCTCCTGCCTAACGAAGTCCGCAAGAATATGTCCCTGAAGGTGGTTCACCATAATTATAGGAATATTCAAGGCCACGCCCATCGCCTTGGCGAACGATGTGCCGACAAGCAGTGATCCCAGAAGTCCAGGGCCACGGGTGAAGGCTATGGCCGTGAGGTCCGAAGCCTTGATCCCGGCCTTGTCCAACGCCTGGCTTACGACAGGCACGATGTTCTGTTCGTGGGCTCTGGAGGCCAGTTCAGGAACGACTCCCCCATAATCCTTGTGGACCTGCTGGCTCGCTATCACGTTGGAGAGCAGGAATCCGTCCTTAATCACGGCAGCCGATGTGTCGTCGCAGCTCGATTCGATTCCAAGGATGTAATCCGACATATTCTTCAAAGACATTTTATCGAATGGCAAAGATACAACTATTTTCGTCAATCCAACGGATATTTAGTATCTTTGTTGTTATTAGCCACGGACGCTGATCGCCAAGGCTTGCGATGATTGAAAAAGGCTCTAAAGATATTCTGGGGAATCATTGTAGCGATCGTCTCGCTGCTTTTCGCCGGCTGGATTCTGTTGCAGACTCCGGCTGTCCAGACGTTTGTGGCAAGGAAAGCGGTGGAGTCTTTGGGCAGCATACTGAACGGCCGGATAGAATTCTCCAAGATTCACATAAAGCCATTCACGGCCCTGGTGCTCAATGATGTTGTGATTCTGGACAACGAGCCTGTGACCGATTGGCAAGGTGAGCGCCTGGACACCATCGCAAGAGCAGGATCGATCGTCACGACATTTTCCCTCAAGGGCTTGAGGAACGACGGTGCCATCCACGTCAAAAGGTTGAGCGTCAAGGACGGATCGTTCATCCTGGCCAAAGACGAGCGAGGAAGCAACATCGGAAGACTCATCAGGAAGCCAGAAGCGAAAAAAGAGAAAAAGCCGTCCTCCATCAAACTTGACGCGGGTAGAGTGCAGGTCAAGGATTTCCGTTTCCGCCTTGTCAACAAGACGAACGAAAGTCCTCTGCGGGAATATGGCATAGACTGGAAGAACCTTGATGTCACCGTGAATAACCTCATGGCTCACGACATCACCTTCAATGGTGGCACCGTCACCGGCACAGTCGAGAACCTGCAGGCAATCGAGAGGAGCGGCTACAGGATCCTTGCGCTGTCCGGGAAGACAACCATTGAAAAAGGCAGGACCTCGATCCGAAACCTCCACCTGAAGGACAGCTGGTCTGACATCAGCATGAATGAATATGCCATGGAATATTCCGGTGCGTCTTCCTTCTCCGACTACATGGAAGAAGTCCTGATGACAGGTGACATCCTCGGCAGCAGGATCGACATGAAGAGCATCTCGTTCTTCGCCCCGTCCTTGCAAAGGATGAAATCAGTAATAAACTTAAGGAAAGCCAATTTCAAAGGGCCGGTCAGCGACCTCTCAATCAAAGGATTCAATTTTTCCGAATCCTACAGCGGAGTCTCCGGGGCATTGTCCGGCAGGCTCTCCGGGCTTCCTGACATCGACCGGATGACGATGGATTTCATGCTGGACAATCTCGGATTCACGACCGAAGGCCTCGGCCTGTTCATCAGAGGCTTTGCCCCCGGCGCGGCTGTTGACCTCTCAAAGTTCGCATCCGGAACCCAATTCCTTTTCAATGGAGAGGTCAAGGGCACATTAAACAATCTCAAGGCTAATGGAAATGTCACATCGGCGCTGGGCTCACTCACGGCCGATGTCAACATCAGGGATCTCATCAAGAAAGGGAAGGCCATCGGCCTGGGAGGCAACGTCTCCGCCAGGAACCTCAACGTAGGACGGCTTGCAGGTGTGAAGCAGGTAGGAGAAGTCACATTGAGAGGAGCGATGGACGTGTCACTTGACAAGGGCCGGACCAGCCTGGTGATCGACACACTTTTCGTGGAGAAACTGTCCGCGCTCGGCTACGACTATTCCAACATCATAGCGGCGGGGACATATTCAGACAACGCCTTTGACGGCAGGATCGTCTGCAGCGATCCGAATCTGAACTTTTTGTTCCAGGGATTGTTCACCCTTTCGGACAAGACCCGCAACGGGCTCTACAAGTTCTACGCGTCAATCGGTTACGCCGACCTTCACGCCTTGAAGTTGGACAAACGGGAAAACTCCAAGATCTCCGGCAGGATCAACGCCAACTACATGAACATCAGTCGGGGGGATCTCATCGGAGACCTTGACATTCTTGGGATGACTCTTGAGAACGACAACGGCTGGCACGAGATCGGAGACATCTGTGTGAAGTCCCATTCCAACAACAATGTCAACAGGGTCAACATAACTTCCGGCTTCATCAGCGGCAGCTATGTCGGCACAAAACCGTTCACGAGCCTGATCAAAGACGCGCAGGGACTGACCGTCCAAAGAGAGCTCCCGGCCCTCTACAATGGAAAAATCCCTGAATGGAATGGCGATGAATATGACCTCCGTCTGGACATCAGTGACGCCCGCGACATCCTCTCGTTCCTGAAACCGGGACTATATATCGCCCAAGGCACAAAAGTACGTCTGAACATCGCGAGGGACGGAAACGTGACGGCCTCTGTCAAGTCTCCAAGGATTGCTTTGGACAAGAACTTCCTCAAGGACGTTGATCTGAACCTCGACAACAGGGACAGCAGCCTCAACGCCTCATTGGCATGCTCTTCGGTTTCCGTGTCCGGCATCAATCTCCTGAACGACAATCTCATGCTCTACGCCAAGGGTGACAGTTTCGGGGCCGGTCTCACCTACGACAACAGTACGGAGCCAGCCAACAAGGGAGAGTTCTACCTTACCGGAAAGCTTGGCCGTACCGGTGACGGGAAACTGACTGTCGATGCCACCACCCTTCCGTCCTACATCTGGTACGATGACGCTGCGTGGAGCGTGTCAGAATCCGCCATCAACATGATTGGCAAGGATGTCAGGATAGACAACCTGACAGCAAGCTGCGCCAACCAGTCTGTCAATGTCAACGGAGGATATTCTTACACAAAAAAAGACACGCTTTCCGTCAACCTCGTGAGGTTTGACCTCGGGCTGCTGAACAAATTCCTTGGTGACAATTTCGGCATAGCCGGTCTCGCCACCGGCAATGCAATCATCTATTCACCATGGGAAAGCAACGCCGGTCTGATGATGAGACTTGTCTCGGACTCAACCGAGGTCGCCGGACGGAGGATGGGAACTTTCCGGATAGCCAGTTCATTGGGTAACGGGAAAATGCATGTGATCGCGAGGAACGACATCGACGGCAAGAGAACCATGAACATCACAGGTGACTATCTCCTGAAAAATCATAGGATCGACGCAACCGCTGATCTCGACAGATTTGACGCCGGCTACATCGCCCCTGTCATGGAATCCGTGTTCAGCGAGATGGGAGGCTCCATCAGCGGAAGGGTAAAGGCCAGCGGCACGCTGGATTCGCTTTCCCTGTCCAGCGAGGGGACAAGGTTCGATGATGTTCTTTTGAGAGTCGGATTCACAAACGTGCCTTACTATGTAAGCGGACCGTTCTCCGTCACCGACCAAGGGTTGTTCTTTGACGAGGTCACAATAAAAGACAGGTTTGACGGCACAGGAACGATTGCCGGAGGACTTCTGTACGACCATCTGAAGAATTTCAGGATGGACACCAGAATCAAGATGCGTGGAATCGAGGCCATTGACATGACCGAAAGTGACAACCAGACATTCTACGGGCATCTTTTTGCCAGCGGAGACGTTTCGGTCAAGGGACCGTTCGAGGCCATCCTGCTGGATGTGAACGTCAGGACAGACAAGGACGGGCGCATACATATTCCTATAGACAACGCATCGAACGACGGAAAAAACGACCTTCTGACATTCAAGCAGGCCTTCAAGGAGGTTTACATCGACCCTTACGAGGCGATGATGAACAAGATGACGACAGGAGGCGGCAAGGGCAGCGACTTCGGGATCAAGCTGAAGGTCCATGCAACCCAGGGCACAGAGGCCTATGTGGAGATAGACAGGGCGGCCGGCAATGTGCTCAATGGCCGTGGTCAGGGGACAATCGACATCGAGGTGCGGCCGGCAAGGGATCTGTTCACAATCAACGGGGACTACACCTTGAGGTCGGGCAACTTCCACTTCAACGCCATGGACATCGCAAAAAGGGATTTCACGATCTCGGAGGGCAGCACGGTACGTTTCAACGGAGACGTGATGGACAGTGATTTGGACATCAAGGGAATATATTCGACAAAAGCGTCGGTGGCCACTTTGATCGCGGACACCACGGCTGTCTCGGCGCGCAGGGTCGTGAACTGTGGCATCGGAGTCTCGGGCAAGCTGCGCGAGCCGAAGCTTTCCTTCTCGATCGAGGTTCCGGATCTGGATCCGACCACCAAATCGAGGGTCGAGAGCGCCCTCAACACGGAGGACAAGATCCAGCGCCAGTTCCTTTCACTCCTGATCTCCGGAAGTTTCATGCCGGACGAGCAGTCAGGAGTCGTGAACAACACCAACATGCTCTACTCCAATGTGGCGGAAATCATGGCGGGACAGCTGAACAACATCCTTCAGAAGCTGGACATCCCGCTTGACCTCGGACTGAATTACCAGTCCAGCGAAAGCGGCACCAACATATTCGATGTCGCCGTGTCAACGCAGCTATTCAACAACAGGGTGATCGTCAACGGCAATGTCGGGAACAGGGAACACACAAGTTCTTCCTCTTCGGAGGGTGAAGTGGTGGGCAACCTCGACATCGAGATCAAGCTGGACAAGTCCGGGCAGCTGCGAATGAACCTGTTCTCCCATTCGGCGGACGACTACACGACATATCTGGACAACACCCAGAGGAACGGAGTCGGCATAGCCTACCAGAGAGAGTTCAACACTTTCAAGGAATTCTTCCGCAATCTGTTCACCAGCAGGCGGAAGCGTGAGCAAAGGGCGGCTGCCTATGAAGGCGGGGGGAGGGAGATGAAGACAATCACCATCTCCAGAGGTGAGACGGGGGCATCCGGTGGATCCGGGAAATCAAAGAGAAAAGCAAACAATTAAATTTTTCATGAATATGGTAACAAACATCGCACTTGTGGCTCACGATTCCAGAAAGCAGGAGCTTCTGGACTGGGTCCGCTACAATGCAGGCTCTCTCAAACATAGTCATCTGTTCTGCACTGGCACGACCGGCCGCCTTGTCTCCGAGACGCTGACCGAGAAACTCGGGCCGGAGGCTCCGTCCGTCGTGTGCATGCTGAGCGGTCCGCTCGGTGGTGATTTCGAGATCGGTGGGATGATCGCCGAGGGGAAGATCGACATGCTGGTGTTCTTCTGCGACAACCTCATCATGCAGGGTCATCAGAACGATGTGATGGGTCTGACACGTCTCGCGTCCCTGTACAACATTCCGTTCGCCACAAACCGCAGCACCGCCGACTTCATCATCTCCTCCCCTCTCTACACCAGCAAAGAGTACCGACGCATCATCCCGTCATGCATCGACTCCTACAAAAACCGCAAATTGTAGCTCAATTCAACCCGCCCGCAGAGGTATAGGTTGTCGGTCACAAAGCCTACCGATTACTGAGCCAGTAGAAGCGTCCGAACTTGCCACCATCGATGTGTTAAGGCAGTGGAAAAAAGGCTAATGGCAGATTTTGCACGTTACCAAAATCTGCCATTAGATTTTTCCACTATCGTTTGTTATTTCGTTAATATATTATTTTGGACTTGACCCAGAACCGGTTCCGGCCTTTTTTGACAAAGTCACTCGGAGCGGAGCGACCGAAGGGGTTTGGGGAACCCTTTCCCCATGCCCCTCAGGGGCTGTCACGTAGTGACTGGGGGTAAAACAAGGAATATTCCGGCCTTTTTTGACAAAGTCAAAAAAGGCCGGAACTTCACAGCTCCGACCTTTCCCACTTAATACAAACCTAATTATGAATAAAACGTATGAAGAACAGTTCCACACAGGTTAAAGGATAGAAAGATAAAATCCTATTAGAACCAATTAACTCTTTGTACAAGATAAGCATTATCCGTGCCAAATTCAAACTTTGACATAACAACATCACCGATTTGCCAAAAATCAAACACAAAGCATCAGTTTTCAAAGGGGCAATCGGACCAACCGGGAAAACAAGGGTGTAAATGTTTGAATATATGAGAGGTGATGTTTATCTTTGAATGTTTTTAGAGAATCACCAATATGAGCTTGACTATAACACTCACAACCTTGGCGCTTTTCCTGCCGCTTCAATTGTCCCCCGTAATGGACACCGTGCCAAAAACCAACACATCGGAGCTGCGGCAGGACATCCCCACAAGCAAGGACACTGACTCCACACTCACATATTCATTGAGCGTCCACGCCGATTCATCAGAGTTGGCAAGGATATTCCAAACGCCACCCAAGAACTCCAGACCGCAGGTTTGGTGGCACTGGATGGACGGAAATGTCTCCAAGGAAGGAATCAGGAAAGACATCGAATGGATGAAGAGAGCCGGAATAGGCGGCTTCCACCAGTTCGACGCGGGCGGAATCAACATGCCAAGAGCCGCGAAAGTCAAACTTCCTTACCTGTCAGACGGATGGAAGGACGCGTTCAGGTTCGCCCTGAATCTGGCCGACTCGCTGGACATGGATGTCACTATCGCAAGCGCGCCGGGATGGAGCTCGACAGGCGGCACATGGGTGAAGCCTGAGGACGCTGTGAAAAAGCTGGAATGGAGATCTGTTGACGTGCGTGGAGGAAAAGTATGCGTGCGGCTTCCGGAACTTTACAATGTTGTGGGGCCGTACCTTGACTACCACACAGACAACGACCGCATCGAGGTAAAGCCTTATGGCAAGGATCTGTACGTCCTCGCCGTCAGGCTGCCATATTCAGACAAATCAATGAGATCCCTGTCCGAAAGGATCGAAGAGACAGACTCAGTCATCACCGTTGAGTTCCGGAAGCCGCAGACAATAAAGGCTTTGACCCTTAAGACAATGGCGATGAGCGACCGCCCCAGAAGCGGAGAGCCAAAGTATGTGAACGTCCTCGAATGCAGCGACGACGGCCTGAAATGGAGGAAAGTCTGCGACATAGAGCCGACAGTAGTCCCCTATCTGACCAAGAATGTACCCCAGACCTACGCCCAATTTTTCCGGGTCAGAGGCCGGCAGTTGGAATCGCTGGAGCTTTTCACAGTGATGAAAGTAAACCACAGCCAGGAGCTTGGCGGATTCGGAATAATCCATGATTTCTGGAAATACCACACACCATATTCAAAGGACGCGATCAGGACTTCGGACATGATCGACCTGACCGGGAAGATGACTGCCGACGGGAAACTTGAATGCTCGCTGCCGGCCGGACGCTGGCGGATCTACCGCTTCGGATGGTCCATAACCGGAAAGGTCAACCACCCGGCATCACCGGAAGCGACCGGGTTGGAGGTTGACAAACTGGATCCGGACGCATGGATGAGATATTTTCACACCTACGTTGACCTTTATAAGGAGGCGGCCGGCGGGATGCTTGGCGAGAAAGGAATCCGATACCTTCTGGTGGACAGCTACGAGGCCGGCTCCTACACTTGGACTCCGAAGCTGGCGGAAGAGTTCAAGGCGCGACGTGGCTACGATCTGCTGCCATGGCTGCCTGTGCTTGCGGGCGAGATCATCGGCAGCTCCCGGACGAGCGAACGTTTCCTCTGGGATTGGCGACGCACCCTCGGCGAACTGTTCTGCGAGAACTACGACAGAATCGACAAGATTGTCAATGAATATGGTCTCGCGGGCCGCTACACGGAATCCCAGGAAAGCGGCCGCGCATACACCGGGGACGGAATGGATCCGAAGATCAAGGCCACGGTTCCTATGGCGGCGATCTGGATGGAAAACACGCCGACCGGCTCATCGGTTCCATCCGCCATCTGCGACGTACGTGAATCCGCGTCAGTGTCACATATTTACGGACAGCCGTTGGTCGCAGCAGAGTCTTTCTCCGTGAACGGTGACGAAGGCAGGGCCTACACCTACTGCCCGGAAAACATGAAGTACATCGCCGACATCGGACTCAGCGCCGGACTCAACAGATTCGTCATCCATGAGTCCGCATCACAGCCGAACGATGAGTATCTTCCTGGCCTTCAACTGTTCCGTTACGGGCAGTGGCTGCACAGGAACGAGACTTGGGCTGAATATGCCAGAGTGTTCACCGACTACCTTGCCAGGTCCAGCGCGATGCTCCAGCAAGGGTCATCTGTCGCTGACATATTATTATACTATGGAGAGGACCTGAACATCACAGGCCTGTACGGTGGTGCCGCATTCAGCACTCTGCCGCAGGTTCCTGACGGGTACAACTACGATTTTGCCAATCCGACAGTGCTCAGATCCGGCGTAAAGGCAGAGAACGGAACACTTGTGGCGCCATCAGGTGTCCGTTACAGGGTTCTGTGGCTGGACAGAAACTGCGAGGTGATGTCCTTGGATATTCTTAAAAAGATCAAGGAGTTCGCTGACGCTGGAGTCATAATCTGCGGCAAGGAACCGAAGCAGTGCGCAGGGGTCAAGGCGGACGACAGGGCATTCGCCACAATCGTGGATGATGTGTGGCATTCGCGGAGGAAGAATGTGTTCACCAAGGGGCTTGAAGACTGTCTGAAGCGCAGCGGGATTCAGCCGGATTTCAGTGCAAGGGTCGCTGAGCCTGCCGAAGCGACATCGCCAAACGGCCACTTCGACAAGCTCAGTGACCACAGTATGTTACTAAGTGACAGCGACATGATCTGTGACCAGAAAGATGCGACCGAGGCCCCGGCGAACGCTCCAGACAGCTACGGGGACTTTAAATATGTCCACAGAACCCTCCCGGACAGCACCCATATCTACTGGGTGAGAAACTTCTCCGGGAATAGCGCAGAAGTGGAACTCAGCTTCAGGGATGGCGGAAAGTTCGCGGCCATATTCAATCCTGACAGCGGGGAAGTCACCGATGTGCCGGTCATTTCCAGAAAAGGACGCTCGGTCGTGACCATGCCGATGTATTCAACAGACGCCAGGGTTGTCGTGCTGTCAGGCAGGCCGCAGATCAATGTAACAGTGGACACGGTCTTTGTCAACGCAACGGATTCGTTAACGCTTCATGCATCTGATTCGGTTGTGATTCGTCATGCGGATTCCATCGGCAAGTTCAGTCTCTTCGACAAGTTCAGTGACCGTAACACTTCGGTCGCAGAGCCTGCCGAAGCGCCCGTACTCACAAACCAGACACCGGTAACGACCGTAATCCAGACCATCACCTCCACCTGGCAGGTGCATTTCAACCAGAAGAACGGCGGCACCGCCGATGAAGAATTTACGGAACTGGAGTCTTGGACAAGAAAAGAAAATCCGACCGTGAAATACTTCTCCGGCACTGCCGTTTACAAGACAACGGTGGCGATCGACTCCACCCGGCTGGCATCCAACAAAAGAATATTCATGGATCTTGGTACAGTCAAGAACATCGCGGACATTTCCATCAACGGCGTTTCCGCAGGTGTCCTCTGGAAAGCCCCGTTCAGGACCGCCGACATCAAGCCACTCCTCAAAGATGGAGACAACCTCTTGGAAATCAAGGTAACCAATGTCTGGCGCAACCGGATGATAGGTGATGTCCAACCCGGAGAGAAACACCCGGTCACCGCCATCCGCCGCTTCTACAAGTCCACCGACAAACCCCTCCCTTCCGGCCTCCTCGGCCCGGTAAGACTCATTGGAGAACTATAGGAATATTATTCATGTCAACGGCCGAAGAATACGCCTTTAGCCCGATGATAGACAGCGAAAAAATCAAATGTCAAATTTTGGTAACGCGCAAAATTTGACATTTGCCTTTTTTTTCGCTGTCGCTCTAAACTTATGCCGCTTCAACGGTTGGCGCACTTCGACAAGCTCAGTGACCAACCACAAGCCTGGCGACAAGAAAGGTCACAGCTTGGCGACCTGGGTGGCATTGCGATATTCAGCGGGGGTCTGACCGGTCATGTGCCGGAAAGCGGTGAAGAAATAGTCATGGTTGTTGTAGCCCACATTGTAGGCCACCTCCTTGATGCTCATGGCCGTGTTGGTCAGCAGCTCCTTGGCCTTGCTCATCCGCACCTCATTGATGAACCGTGCCGGCGAGAATCCAGTATATTCCTTGAAAGTCTTGCGGAAAGAGGAATAGCTGAGGCAGAGCCTTGCGGCCACCTCTTCCGGAGAGATGGACATGTAACCATTGTGTATCATGACCTTGGCCTGACTTATCTTGTTGGCCGTGTCCGACTCCTGGAACTGATAATTTCTGTCGTAGAAATACGCCAGACTAAGCATCCGATCGACGATCCCGGCCAGAACCTGCTGGAACCCCGACTCCTGATTCACGGCAGCGGTGATCGCCGCTGTGTACAGGTTGACAAGATCCTCATGGATGTTGACCCTGAAGATCGGTCTGTCCTTCGGGAAAAATCCTTGATGGACAAGATTGTCGATGAACGTGCCGCTGAAACCGATCCAAAACTCCTTCCAGCCGGCAGCCTTGTCAGGATAATAGGTGTGCCACTCCCCCGGAAACAACAGGAACATCATCCCGCTCTTGACAGGAATGGCCTTCGAACGTCCCAGCGTCTCGCAAAAGAACTTGCCCTTGCCCTCGGTGATGTACAGAAGCTGGTACTCCTGAAGCACCCTTCCGCTGGCCACAGAAAAGACATATCGCGAAGGATGGTTGCGCGGAGGATAGTCCATTCCCGGAGCGATTTCCTGAAAGCCGACGGAATTGACCGCCGTCCCCCACTTGAGGTCAACAGGGTTGACCGCCAAATATTTGAGATGTACCGAAGCCATAGTTTCCAATGCTCTACCTTAGTGGTTGTGACTCACAAATATAGCAAAAAATTATTCTGAATCAAATTTCCAAGTCAGAATATCAGAATCCTCAACGGCTAAAAATCAGAAAAAACGAAATTTGTAAAAGTCAAAAAAATGCCACATGATTATGAAATTTCTAGCATTTGATCTCGGAGCGACGAGCGGCAGGGCCATCATCGGAACTGTCGAAAACGATAAGTTGACTTCGGAGGAAGTCTATAGGTTCCCAAACGCCGTCAAGGAGATTGACGGGAAATATTACTGGGACATCAACGCCCTTTTCGACCACTTCAAGGCAGCCCTCAAGAAGGTCGCCGGGATGGGCTTGAAGATTGAATCGATCGGCATCGACACGTGGGGCGTGGATTTCGGCCACATCAGCAAGGACGGCGGAATCATCGGAATGCCAAGAGCTTACAGGGATCCATACACCGACGGAATCCCTGAGGAAGTCTTTAGGATCATCCCGCGGGACGAGCTCTACTCCGTCACCGGTGTCCAGATAATGAACTTCAACACCATCTTCCAGCTCTACGCGCAAAGCAAGGAAGCCGGCTCAAGGCTGCCCCGGACCGACAAGATCCTCTTCATGCCGGACCTGCTGGCGTATATGCTGACCGGAGAGATGGTCTGTGAATATACCGACGCGTCCACCTCCGGACTCATCAACCCGCGCACAAGGGACTTTCAGAGAGACCTGCTTGAGCGGCTCGGCATCAACCCTTCCCTACTGCTTGACATCACCCAGCCCGGCACAAAGGTCGGCATGCTCAAGAAAGAGATCTGCGAGGAGACAGGCCTGGAGCCTGTGCCGGTGATAGCGGTGGCGGGGCATGACACAGCCTCGGCAATCGCCGCCGTACCGGCATCAGACGGCAACTTCGCCTACCTCAGCAGCGGCACATGGAGCCTGATGGGCATCGAATCCCCTACTCCGATCATAGACGGGAAATCCTCTGAGTACAACTTCACGAACGAGGGTGGAATAGAAGGCACGACCAGATTCCTTAAGAATATAACAGGAATGTGGCTTCTGGAGCAAAGCCGCAAGACCTGGGAGGCTGAAGGCCGGAAATATTCATACGCCGGGATGGAGACCATGGCCCGCGAGGCAATCGACTTCCCGTCCACTATCAACCCGGACGATCCTCGTTTCGCCGCTCCGAAGGACATGTACGCCGAGATCAAGGCGGCCCTTCAGGAGTCAGGGCAGAGGGTTCCGACTAATGACGGAGAAATGATCAGCTGCATCTACCACAGCCTCACGAAGAGGTACAAGGAGGTCATCGGAACGCTTCAGGATTTCGCGTCATTCAAGATAGAGAAACTGCATGTGATCGGTGGCGGATCGGCCAATAAGCTGATGTGCCAGCTGACGGCCGACACCCTCGGCATCCCTGTCATCGCCGGTCCTATGGAGGGCACGGCGATCGGCAACATCATGCTCCAGGCCAAGGTGGCCGGCCTAGTGGGAGACCGTTGGGATATGCGCCGCATCATCGGCAACTCCATCCAGACAATCACCTACGAGCCAAGGAGTTAGTCCTCAACGACAAAGAGCGGACTGTCCCGGAATCAATTTTGAGAATATAACAAATCATAAACTAAAAATAATATGAACGAGAATCTGATAACCAAGGCCTATGAGATGGCCAAAGAGCGTTACGCCGCCATCGGCGTGGACACAGACAAAGCGATAGAGCTTCTTGAGAAGACCCCGATCTCCCTCCAGTGCTGGCAGGCTGACGACGTGATGGGCTTCGAGAACGACACCGCCCTCACAGGCGGAATCCAGGCGACCGGCAACTACCCTGGCCGCGCCCGCGACATCGACGAGCTCCGTGCCGACATCAAGTTCGTGAAGAGCCTCCTCGGTGGAACACAGCGTCTGAACCTGCACGAGATCTACGGTGATTTCCAGGGCAAGCACGTTGACCGTGACGAGGTTGAGCCGGCTCACTTCCAGAGCTGGATGGAATGGGGTAAGGAGAACGGAATGAAGCTCGACTTCAACTCAACCTCCTTCTCGCACCCTAAGAGCGGAGACCTCTCCCTCGCCAACCCTGACAAGTCAATCCGTGACTTCTGGATCGAGCACACAAAGCGTTGCCGCAGGGTGGCCGACGCGATGGGCAAGTTCCAGAACGACCCTTGCATCATGAACATCTGGGTACACGACGGCTCGAAAGACCAGACCGTGGAGCGTCTCCGCTACCGTGAGATCATGGCGCAGTCTCTGGACGAGATTCTCGCCGAGGATCTTCCGGGGATGAAGACCTGCCTTGAGGCGAAGCTCTTCGGAATCGGCCTTGAGAGCTACACCGTCGGCTCACACGACTTCGTTACAGGCTACTGCTCTACCCGCAAGCTTATGTACACCCTCGACACCGGACACTACGAGCAGACAGAAAACATCAGCGACATGGTCGCTTCCCTCCTTCTCTTCGTGCCTGAGCTGATGCTCCACACCAGCCGTCCTGTTCGTTGGGATTCCGACCACGTCGTCACGATGAACGACCAGACCCTCGACCTGTTCAAAGAGGTTGTACGCGCCGGAGCACTTGACCGCACACACATCGGCCTTGACTACTTCGACGCCTCCATCAACCGCATCGGAGCCTACATCATCGGCACCCGTTCGACCCAGAAGTGCATGCTACAGGCCTTCCTTGAGCCGCTTGAGACCCTCCGCAAGTACGAGGACAACGGCAAGTACTTCCAGCGTCTCGCCCTTCTGGAGGAGGCCAAGTCCCTTCCGTTCGGAGCCGTTTACGACTACTTCAACCTCAAGAACGGCGTTCCTGTAGGCCAGGACTTCATCGCCGCTGTGGAGAAGTACGAGGCGGACGTCACCTCCAAGAGATAAAATGAATGTTTCTGTAAAGGGGCTGACTCAAAAGGTCAGCCTCTTTATTTATATGTTGCTATGTTGCTTCTTGCTTAGGCAGGTCCAGCGACCGGAACCGCCCGGTTGGTGAGCCTGTCGAACCATAAAGGGCGACCTTGGATGAGTCATCACCCGAATATTCAGCATTGCAAGCGCATTCTCAACAAAACACTCAGTATTCTTCGAAGCCGTTTTGATTTGTTTGTCTGAAAATGAATATTGAGCCCACTTGAAAAAGTACCATTCGCCACTTTTTACCCCCGTTGGAAGTACCTGTGTGGCACATATTTTTTCAAAAAAAGACTTTTTCAAGTGGACTCAAGATTATTTCACCTCAAAGAACATTTCAAACAAATCAAATCAAAACAAAGCAATTATTCAAAGAATAATGACTAATTTGCGGACGGTAATCATCATTTGTCATGGAAGAGCATATTAAAGAAGATAAACTCAAGGAGAATTTTGTGAAAAGGGTGACGGCTGAACTGGATGGGTTGCACTCAGAGGAGAAAAAGGTGGTTCTGCCGAGATTTTTCAAATGCGGGGTCGGGGAATATGGCGAAGGTGACAGGTTTCTTGGAGTGGTGGTGCCGGACACAAGGGCGGTTGCGAGAAAGAATACGTTCGCGTCGCTGCCGGAAGTCGAAGGATTGCTGGAGTCGCAGTGGCACGAGGTACGGCTATGCGGACTTTTGATTCTGGTCTGGAAATGCAGGAAGGATGTCCAGAGGGAAGTGCTCGATTTCTATCTGGCGCACACCAGCCGGATCAACAACTGGGATCTGGTGGATCTGTCGGCTCCGGCGATTGTGGGGAAATACCTTACGAATAAGCCGCAGGAACGAGGACTGTTATATTCATTGGCGGAGAGTACATCGCTTTGGGAGCAGAGGATCGCGATGGTTTCGACACTGACGCTCATCCGGAACGAGGAGCTCGATGACACTTACTCCATGGCCGTCAAGCTGATGAACCACAAGCACGACCTGATGCGCAAGGCTGTCGGCTGGATGCTGCGTGAGGCCGGGAAGCGCGACCAGCGGAGGTTGGAGCTATTCCTTGATGAATATGCCACCTCAATGCCCCGCACCATGCTCCGCTACTCCATCGAGAAATTTCCCGAGCCCCTCCGCCGCCACTATCTCACCATGAAATGACCCTGCTGCTTTGCAGTTGACGGGAACAGGCACCTGTCACAGAATGCTGTACAACACCACCCATTGTTCCTGAGCCTTGTTTTGTAGACCCAGCCAGGAACAGAAGTCAGCCACGGACAGACATGCAAGGCACATCACTGTTCCTGTCAATTACAAAATGAACATTGCCGTTATCTTCAATTGCGCAAGGGTTCTCTGATCATATGGCGGAATGTTATCACTACAGATCTTCCAATTACAAAACACCATCCATAAGGTGTCAGGTAATTCCTATCAAGAAACGTTGACGAAATAAAGCTCCTCTCCCAAGGGATTGACAATGCGGGATAATTTCCATATATTTGTCTTGGCCACCGGCTTTTGGCCACCGTGTCTGAAGTCAGGCTCTAACACCAAACAATTGAAAAACTTCATTATATGACCCCACTA
>SAMEA104315429__coassemble_520_pt1 | contig 28825 bp, 18 predicted proteins | sample SAMEA104315429__metabat2_low_PE_011 | metagenome-assembled genome bin SAMEA104315429 (sample SAMEA104315429) | gut metagenome | biome: Monkey gut; feature: monkey-associated habitat; material: faeces | place: China | collected 2013 | reverse complement strand
CTGTTCACCAAGACGCTGGAGGAGTGCGTGACGGAGTTCGACAGGCTGTTCTACATATTCAGGAACAGTGAGGGCTTCCAAAGGGTCCCCGAATGGATCGAGGAGGTCGGAGGAATTTCCAGACGGCTCGCCGAGGCGTGCGAGGTCGCGGCGTTCGACAAGGATAAGAAACTTAAATACGAAATTGACAAGATGAACGAGTGGGACATTCTGGCGCAGCGGGAATTCGCCGAGCGCAAGGGCTTCGAGAAAGGATACGCCGACGGAGAGGCAAAGGGGATTGCTGACGGGACGGCTAAAGGTATGGCTGAAGGTATGGCTGAAGGTATGGCTAAAGGTATGGCTGAGGGTATGGCTAAAGGTATGGCTGAGGGTTTGGCCAAAGGAAAGGCCGAGGGGATGGCCAAGGGAAAAGCTGAAGGGAAGGCTGAAGGAAAGGCTGAAGGGCTTGTTGAGGGCAGACTGGAAGTGGCCAAGGCTCTGCTTGCCAGTGGAATGCCGATTGAGCAGATCGAGTTGTACACCAAACTTTCCAAGGAGCAGATTGAGGCAATTCAGTAATGGATACTTGAGCATAAGTGGTCAGTAAGAGACATTATCATGGCTAACCTCCGAAAGCTGGGGGTGGCTATGTTGGTATATTCTGTGCCGCAATACGTCGCCGAGGACAAGCACCGTGGCTACAACACCACCCACCTCATCAAAGTGCCACAGAGCCACCACCGTTAATCATAATAGAAGTTACTAAAATGCGCTCCCGGGTTCAGTATTCCGGGAGCGCTTGAATAATATGATCAGCAAGACTGATTACTCGACAACCTCAAAAATAGGGCTCGTTCCTTCAGCATCAGACTCTGCGGCCAAACGACATGTACCTCCATTAGGGGCCTCAAGCGCTTTCTTTCCAAGAGTCCAGTTAACGACACAGACCATTCTGACCTGCGTGATGTTCCTCGGAACGATGGTCGTGCTGAGGATGGATATGCTGATGTGCCTTTTCATCACGCTGGCCATAGCCACTTTCTACCGGATGTACAGCGGAGAAGGCGCGCGGAAATCCGACCCCGTGATGCTTCCCGTGTGGATTTTCTTAGCGCTGTTCACCAAAGGGCCGGTCGGTCTGCTGATGCCTCCGTTGGCGATAGCCGTGTTCCTCGCCGTGAAACGGGACTGGAAAGGATTCCGTAAGTATCTTGGACTCAAAACCTGGGGCATCATCGCCGGTCTCGCCGCGATTTGGCTCACTTGCGTGTGGTTCGAAGGCGGCGCCGAGTACATCGACAACCTTCTGTTCAAACAGACGATGGGACGCGCGGTCAACGCCTTCACGCACGCCAAACCGTTCTGGTTCTACCTTGTGTCCATCTGGTGGTGCCTCGCTCCGTACTGCCTTCTGCTGATAGGTTCGCTCGTGGTGTCGCTGATTCCGGCGCGCCATCTGCCATCGGACAAAGCCGCCGGAACCTCGGATTCCTCACATACTCCGTCCTCCAAGCGTTCCGATCTGGAGATTCTGCTCCTTTGCGCGATAGTCTCGACAATCGTGATGCTGTCGTGCTTCAGTTCCAAACTGCCGATCTACCTTGTTCCGGTCTTCCCGTTCATCGTCTATCTGCTTCCCGTCCTGCTTGGCAGAACCGGCGAGCGCCGCTGGATGCCTTGGGCCGTCGGAATCTTCAACGTCCTGTTCATCATCGTCGGCGCGGGCGCTCTGCTGATCCTTCTCGGAGCGGTCAGCGTCCCAGCGGTGAATGAACTGTTGAATGAATATTCCTTCGCCCGGGAAATCCCTGTCATCAACGGAATCATCCTCCTGACGATTGCGAACTGCATCGGGCTATGGTTTCTTGTCAAGCGGAAATGCTGGAATATTCCGTCTTTCCTGCTAGGAGCAGGTCTGCTGCTCGCTGTTTTCTCCGCATCGGCGATTATCCGGGACGTTAACCCTTACATCGGCTACGGTTCCATCTGCGCTAAAGTCCCTGAAGGCACGCAGGTCGCCACAGTCTTCCTCCACAGACCCAAGAACATCGACACCTACATCGGCCGTCAGATCACTGACTACGGCAAGGATTGCGACAAGCTGGCCGAGGACATCGGCGAAGCTTCCGCAAGTGGCTCCGAGGCAAGGCATTTGACCATTGTCACACGCAGATCAAGGCTAGAAAGCGAACCGCTCCTACAAGAGATCTTCAAGTCCGGCACCGCCGTAATTCATTCCGGACCTTACTGCCTCACGACGGTGACCATCCGATAAATCCGTAACATTTTACACTTTTTTAAGATGCAGCATTGTCGTTCACAAACAAATCGCTAATTTTGCACCTGAAAAATTTGTAACAAGTTACAGAAAAATCAGACACCATGGTGCAAAGGACTCAATATCTGCAACAACTTATCGACAGTATGGGCAATGGTCTGGTAAAAACCATCACAGGTATCAGACGCTGCGGTAAATCAGTGCTGCTCAGGGACATATTCGGGCAATGGCTTAAAGACAATGGCGTGGATGATGGCCACATCATATATCTCTCTTTTGACGATATGGAAATAGAGGAACTGCGTGAGCCAAAAGAATTCTTGAAGATGGTCCGCAGTAGAATTTCCGATAATAAGACACACTATCTTCTGCTTGATGAAGTGCAACTTATGGACAGATTCGTGGAAGTTCTCATCAGCCTGATGCACAATGAAGTATTTGATATTTTTGTGACTGGAAGCAACTCAAGATTCCTTTCCACCGACATTGTGACTGAATTCAGAGGTCGCTCACAAGAAATCCGTATGCAGCCATTGACTTTTTCAGAATATATAAGTACATTTGATGGTGATAAAGATGAAGCATGGAGCGAGTATATCGAGTTCGGCGGGCTGCCACAAATTTTGTCTTTCAAGACCAAACAACAAAAAATCACCTACCTGTCAAACCTTGTTGAAACGGTATATATCAAGGACATAGTTGAGAGGAACAAGTTAAAAAGCGGCGAGGGAATCACAGAATTGCTTCGGACATTGGCCTCATCAATGGGTTCTCCATGCAATCCTAGACGAATATCCAAAACATTCGAAAGCGTTGAAAAGAAACACGTGTCCAGCGAAACAGTGGCACGACATATTCGTTATTTCAACGAGTCATTTCTGATAACAGAGGCTTTGCGCTACGATGTAAAGGGCCGCAAATATATAGGCACAGAGACCAAGTACTACTTCACGGATATAGGATTGCGGAACAGCATTCTTGGTTTTAGACAGATAGAAGAAACGCACATAATGGAGAACGTTCTCTATAATGAATTGAAATACCGTGGTTATAATGTTGATGTCGGGATGGTTGAAATCATGGAGCGGAACGCTGATGGAAAGCAAGAGCGCAAGCGACTTGAAGTTGATTTTGTCGCCAATCAAGGAAGCAAGAGGTATTACATACAATCCGCGCTCCGAATGGAAGATGATGACAAAGTCAGGCAAGAGAAGAAATCTCTGATAAATATTCCTGATTCATTCAAGAAAATCATCGTAGTGAAAGACCGTATTACCTCATACCACGATTATGACGGAATCTTGAGGGTAGGCTTATTCGACTTTCTTCTGAATCCGGACAGCCTTGATTTGTAGCTTTTCCTCCATCCTCACACGCAGATCAAGACTAGAAAGCGAACCTCTCCTGCAAGAGATCTTCAAGTCCGGCACAGTCATCCATTCCGGTCCTTACTGCCTGACAACCGTGGAGAGGCGGTAGGAGCGTTGTCCGATTGCAGGCACTGTTTTTGTAAGTAATTGATTCACATCATAATTACAACCACATAAAACACCTGTTATCATGCAATGTTTCCTAAAATTAACTGCGGCTGTCTTCTTCGCTACAGCTTTGTCATTATGCCTTCGCGCGGAAAAGGTCGACAAATCTCCCGTAACCTCCTTTGACCTCAAACGCTACCTTGGCACATGGTACGAGATCGCCAGATTCGACCACCCGTTCGAAAGAGGGATCTCGCACGCCGCCGCTGAATATGTCCTCAGGGATGACGGCAAGATCAGTGTCACCAACACCGGATGGAAGGACAGCCGGTCAAAGACAGCCATCGGCAAGGCCAAGCAACCTGATCCGGTCAACAACCCGGCTCTGCTCCGTGTCTCCTTCTTCCTGTTCTTCTACTCTGACTACCGTGTCCTTATGATTGACGATGACTATTGCCTCGCCCTCGTCGGCAGCTCAAGCGACAAGTACCTTTGGATTCTGTCCCGATCCCCACAGATTCCTCAAAAAGCCGTTGACATGGTCCTTTCCGAAGCCTCCAGACGAGGCTACGACACTTCCCGGCTCATCTGGGTGAACCAGGAGCGAGGCATTGACAATCGTTAAAATCTGAAAGAGGCTGACTCAAAAGGTCAGCTTCTTTGTTTGCATACCAAGAAGTTCAGGAGGGTGCCATTCGGAAAGCCATAGGCACCCATGGCCTTGTGAACGGAAGAGTGCCCACGACAAAGTCGTGGGAGGGATTTAGTTGATCAGGTGTACAAGTATGTGTCAAACTTGGATGGAGCCAGGTTTAGCGTATGTAGAGCCTGAAGTTGAATCCTAGCCAGGTTGTCTACCGGCTGTTGGTTGCGGGATACCCTTATCCTAAGAAGGTTCCATCGCAATTCCCTGAATATCACAGCATGGCTCTTCGCTTGCAGTTGGCGAACACCGTAATGTCCCCTGCAAGCGGTTCAGGGGCATGGTGGCGTGCTCGCCGATTTCACCACATTTGTCCTTCCCTATCGTACTCGTTCCACATGCACGTTGTGTCCACAAATAAGTCGCTACCATCCATCTATCCACCTATCTATCCACATATCTTCTCCTACCTTCCCACCTGCTCATCTACCTTTCAACTCTCAAGTGTGAATGGCTTCTCACACCTAGAAACCTTATATGAAGAACATCAGCACTTTACGTTTCTAGGGGTGAACGGATTTGCACACCTGAAAGAGGCGGTTGGCATTTCAGGCCGTTGTGGGCAAGGTTCCGACTCCTAGGTGTGAATCTCTTCGTGCGCCTGGAAACGCTATGTAATGAGTATCAGCGTTTTGGACTTCTTGGTGTGTGCGTGACAAGCAGGGCTGAGATAAGACTGTATGTCGTTATGTGATTCTGTTTAGGTAATAATGTGCATGGACGGCGATCTCATTGGTGGTGTCATGCGTGGTGTCATGCGCGGTGTCGTGGGCTATTTGTTCCCCAAACGGGATCAAGTGCTTAAGAAACCGGATCTCCTCAGTCGTTGTGCGACCGGTCCGAAGGTGGCGCCACCCTCCACCGCCTCCTTCGCCGTGAGGTCCTGCCGCTCCGTTCCGAGAGGCGCTTAAACCTCCCGCGCCATCCTCTTTCCGGCTGAGCTGAGATTGCGGTGGCGGCAGATCCGACAGAAGAACGATTGAGGTCAATCACAGGGTAAACTCATACAAGAGCTCCGCAAAAACATTGCTCACAAGTCAGCGCAGGCTGATGCATCGCGGCAACAGACCGACAGAACCCGAAGCCTGCTTTGGAAATATAAAGTTCAACCATGGCTCCAAGAGGTTCCATTTGAACTCAAGGAGAAAGACAAAAGTGGAATGGGGGTTGGTATCATTAGCGCATAACCTCAGGAAGTATGTCGCCTATAAAACCGAGTCAATGCATAAACAGGCTCAAAGCATGGTACTTGTCACTGAGAAGTCACCATTAGGAATCGTTGTATAGGGTCAGGTGGCTCTGACAGAGCGTGACCGGCCACAGCCTCGTGAGAGGCTCCCGAAGGAACGGAGTTCCGAAGGGTGGATGGAGCGAAGCGGAACTCTGGATGAGCCTTTCGACAACTCTGTGCCATACTATATAATGAAAGAAACCGACCCTTTTGGGTCGGCCTCCTTCATTATAGAGTTATCGCACTATTACTTGTGGATGTTGATGTTGTCGATGAAGATACGTCCCGCACCGCTTACCTTGTAGTTGTAAGATCCGGTGTAGTTGCCGCTGTCGTCCTTGACAAGCACACGGTACATCACAACGACAAGTCTGGTGCTGGCGGTAGCACCCTTGATCCTGGCTGACGAGTGAGTCCAGCAGTATGTACCCTTCGGTTGGTCGATCTTCAGAACATCACTGTACTTGGTTCCGTTCTCGAACTGACCGTCACCCTCGATCACAACAACGACTCCTGAATCGTCCACCTTACCGCTTCCCTGCACCATGGCGGCATGGTCAAACTCCACAGTCACGTCCGTAGCGGATGTAAGAGGAAGCTTAGGAAGTCTGATGGAAGTGTTCTTGCCTCCTGTCTTGTTGAACTTGAGGTACTTGTCCTGGAGATAGATCAGTTCAAGGGAAGGATTCATGTCCTCGTAGCCGGCATTGGCGAACGCAGGCAGAGTGAAGGCTTTCACAGCGTCGCCATAGATGTTGATCGCGCTGTCATCTTTTTTGTTTCCGATCGTGTCACCGACTTTACCTCCAGCCGCTGTGTATGTATCAATAAGTGGAGTCAACCATCCGAAATCATCGAAGAAGCAGACACCGGCGGCTGCCTGAGCCACGTCAACAGTGTAAGTGTAGTTGTACTCGGCGTTCTTGAACACAACCTGGCCTGTTCTTGCGGTGCCTGAATTGGCCTCGAAGGTCACGTCAACAGGATAGGTTCCGGCGGCAGGAATGTTCATCGCAGGAAGCTTCACCCATGACGGAGCGGTGACGGTGAAAGGAACATTGGACACAATGTTGAGCTTTCTCGTCTCACCTATTCCGGCGATGGTGTTGACTCCTGGATATGTCACCGTGATGCTAGGCTCGAACTTGGCCTGCTTTACAGTGAGGACAGACTCGATGTTGTCCTTGAAGAAGCGGATGGTTCCGGTTCTGTCAGTTCCTGTGAGGTTAGGCTCGGCCTTGAAGGTCTTGGATACAGTCTCGACGACAGCCTTTGTGGCAGGAGTGGAGACCTCTGTGATCCAAGAGCCGTTGATCTCGGTCTCGAACTCAACGTTAGACTGGATCTTTGCCGTGAACTCGGCGCCCTGGCCAAGAACCTCGACAGTGTTGCCTGTAGAGATGCTGATCAGCGGATCAAGCTCTCCGCCGGCGGCGGACTGAACGACGTGGATGTTCTTTCTGGTGTCAGCTGAAGCCAAAGTGATTACGGCGTGGCGGAGCTTGGAGCTTGTGCTTGGCTCGCAAGTGATCTTGACCGTGGTTTCCTCACCTGCCGGACCTTCTATGACATCAAGGGACAGCCAATCAGCGTCAGAGCCCTTGGTCAAAGTCCAAGGATTGTCAGACTCGATCTTCAATTCGTAAGGCTTGTCCGGAGTTCCCTCAAATGTGATGACATCATCGGAAACAATGACCTTGGCATAGACAGGATCCGAATATGGAATGTCGGAATCAGCGATCTTGATGTTGTCAAGATGCCAACGCTGCTGGTCAGGAGTTACGGATGCATACTCGGCAGGACGGATGATAAAGCGTGTCGTGTTATTGACTCCCTTGGCGGTCACAGTAGCGTGCTGCCACTCAAGATGTCCCTTCTCCTGCGTGGTCACGAACGGATCACTGATCTGCGTGCCGTTGTCGAAGAATCCCTTGCCGGTGAGTTCGACCACAATCTGAACCTTGTCAATGTTGCCGGAGCCGGTCATATGAGCCGCCCAGTCAAAATCAAGATCGACATTGATCAACTCGTCTCCCTTGAAGTCCTGCTTAGGGAGGATCATACCGTTGTTATTGTTAACAGTAGCGGTGCTTGTCTTGCCGAACTTCCAGTAATATTTCTGAGCATAGATGACCTTGCTATTCGGATTCAGATCCTCGTAGCCCTTATCGGTCAAGGCTTTAAGAAGTCCCGACAGAGCGTCGTTGCTCCTCAGGTTCGGAGCCTCTCCACCGGAATTGTTGTCACCAACTGAGTCATCAACCCTGACGCCTGAAGCGTCGATGTATGATTTCATCCAGGAGAAATCATCGTAGAAATAGGCATTGAGGCTATCGTTGATTCCGTTATCCTGCACATCGGTCACGGCAAGGGTCAACTCTCCATCGGAAAGTCCGAGGACGTAGGCCTTGACCGAGATGTTGTGCATATTCACAGACTCAATGTCAACCACACCGGCTCTTGGGTCGAGAAGTTTTATCGCAACCGGAAGAGACTGCTCAAACTTAAGCTCGTGGCCAAGAAGTCCTGCCTCGACGGTGACATAAGTGACAACGTTAGCCTTGGAAGGATCGAGATTGGAAAGCAGATCCACCGGTTCAGGACGGGTGACCTCAGCGTTGGACTTGACTGTGACACCACCGGCCTCAAGGGCGGCGTTGCCATAAAGAGTGACCTTCTCGCCGGCGAGTGAAACCTTGTCACCTATGGCGATCTCCCCCTTGTAGGAGACATAGATCGAGGCGCTCTCGTCAGTCGCCACGAACCCATCGGATGTCAGAGCTACAACTTGAGCCTCAGCCACTTTTGCGAACAAACCATCATCGAGGGTGAATATTTTCGAGATCGGCATCTCCTCCACTCCGAGGTAATTGTCACCTTCCTGATAGATTACCGTACGGATGGAATAGCCTCTGTTGTTGGCAATGGTAAGGGTTCCCTCGCGGGGAGCGTCCATCGCACCGTTCTTGACATTGTCGGTGACTGTAACAGTCACATCAACAGTGTTTGTTCCGGACATAGGGTCAACCGTAATCCAGTCAGCGTCCACATCGATGAACCAAGATTCATCCGATGCGATAGTCAGAGTCTGGGATTCGGCGCCTATGGCTTCAAAAGTCAGACTGGACTCCGACAGGAGGGCACTCGGCTTGACAAGCTCGTCCTGACCGCAGCCTGCCATCGGCAGAGCGATGATAGCGGCGGCGCAGAGTCTTAGTATATTCTTGAATATTTTCATAATATCTACGTTTGTAAGACTGATTAATTGTTACCGTCATCCGTGTCATCTCCGGTGTTGCCGCCAGAGTTAAGGCCGTCGTTCCAGCCAGGATTCTGGGCAAGATTCATATTCAGCTGCCTGTCACCAACCGGAATAGGATAGAGGTAGTCCCTGTTCTCGTCGAAGACACGGTTGAACTTATGGAAGTACTCCATAAAACCGTGGTCACCTTCGCTCAGGACGATACCATCTGAATATGCCACATACTTACCGTCGATCTCGATCTCCTGAATCTGGAAGAAAGCGACGTGATCCTTTCCGTACTTTTCCATCTCTTTCTGAGCGGCGGCATCTACTCTTGACGAAGCATAAAGATAGACATCAGGCACACCGTCGCCGGTGAGGTCATAAGCGCCAGGGGCAGGGAAATATATTCCTCTCAGCGGCTGGGCGAAGCACTGTCCCTCTTTCCACCTGCGGATGTCGTCCCAGCGGCTTGAGAACTCAAGGCAAAGTTCAATGGTTCTTTCACGGCGTACCTCAAGAATCTGCGCGAGATTGGACGGATTGACCTGTCTGAGGTTAAGGTAGCCGTAGTCGTCAGAAACGAGGAACGGATCGACCGTGAGCCCGTCCAGCTTCAGATGAGGCATCCCGACTCTGTCGCGAAGGAGATTGATCGATCTGTCCACATCATCCTGAGTGAGGACGTTCAGCTCGGCCTTGGCCTCGGCGAAGATAAGATAAGCCTCAGCGAGACGATAAACAGGCAAGTCGTTGTAGGACATACTGGCTCTCTCGGCGGTAGGGATCGACTGATCCATAACATACTTGTCGATCTGGTAGCCAGTGCTTGTCCCTTCCTTGAGGTTAGGACCGCTGGACGTGCCTCGGTTGGAGGTAACCCTGACATAGGAAGGCAGACGCACAATCTTCCCCAGACGAGGATCCCTGTCCTTCATCTCGTCAACGAAAGACATTCTCTCCCATCCTTCCTTATCTGAAAAACGTGAGCCATCCTTCATAAGGAAGCTATCCACGAATTTCTTGGACATACCGGCGCCCCTTTCGATGGCATACTGGGTTCCGTTGTGGTAGCGGCCAATGGAGTGGTCGAACTTGACGGCAAGAATAAACTCACCCTGATCGGCGTCCTCCTCACTGAAAAGAAGGCCATAGTCAGGAGCCAGCTTGTAGAGGCCGCAAGTCATCACCTTCTCAGCAGCCTCGTAGGCAAGACGAAGGTAATCGTCAGCGGATCTGCCATCAGTGTAGGAAATGCCGTGATACTTACGGTAAGTACCCTCGAACAAACAGAACTGAGCCTTCAGCATATAGGCGGCCCATTTGTTAACACGGTAAGTGCTTACTCCGGCAGGAAGTCCTTCAATCGCCTCGTCAATGTCTACAAGCATATTGGACATAACCAATTCCCTGCTGTCGCGAGGCTTGTACAGATCCTCATCGGTGGAGCCAGGCTCCTTGTCGTACCACGGAACGTCACCGAACTGCTTAACTTTCTCGAAATAGAACTTCGCGCGGAAGAACTTTGCCAAGGCGGTATATTCCTTGACAACGGCCTCATCGCTGCACTTGTCCATATTCCCGAGCATAGTGTTGATCTTACGGAGCACCTTCCAATTCCAGCCGCTGATTCCAGTTCCTGACGGCACAATGCGGGTGTAACCCATCAATTCGTCGGACAGGGAGCCTTTTGTGAAATTCAAGTCAGACTGGTCATCATAAGGAGTATTGGCGAACAGACTGGAGTAGAATGAATTGGAGAACAATTTCATATCGTTCTCGTTTCGGAAATAGTTTTCCGGAGCGAGTTTCGACTGAGGAGTGGTGTCAAGGAAATCACACGAGGTGACGGCCAAGGCAAGAGCCACTATAGGTAAAAGATATTTTTTCATATTCGTATTTCCTCCTGCTTTAGAAAGTGATGTCTATACCGAACATAAACGTTTTCTGCCAAGGGTAAGCGACCGCGTCAGAAGCATCGGAATTCTTGTACACGCCGTTTGCGTCAACATTAGTCTTGCGACGGTAAGCTGATTCCGGATCAAGATACTCTGTGTGCTTCTTGATCGGAGACCAATAGGCCAAGTTCTCTCCCGAGAAATAGAAACGAATCTTATCCACGTGGATGGCGTTCGTCAGTTTCTTAGGAATAGTGTAGCCGACAGTAAGGTTCTTGAACCTCAGATACCTGATGTTCTGGAGGTAACGGGTGTTGATAAGCTTGAGTTCTCCTCCGGTCGAAGAGTAGCCTCTCGCCCTTGGATAATAAGCGTCAGGATTCTCCTCAGACCACACCCTCTGCATAAAGTCACGCGGCTGGAAAGTAGTTACATAAGGATAGGAATACGGTCCCCAGAAGGCTATGTTCATTCCCGCCGGATACCAATAGTGGTTTCCTGTTCCCTGGAAGAAAGCCGAGACATCGAATCCTTTCCAGTCAAATGCCAGATTGAATCCGTACTGGAGGCTTGGAAGCTGGTTTCCTATGATCTTACGGTCACCCGGATCAGCGACAGTGTTGGAGCCGTATGAAAGAATGTTGATTCCGCCAGGGCCGCTTTGGTCATTGTCCAGATCGACATAACGAAGGTCTCCGGCAAGGAAACCGCCGTGCATTCTACCCGTGCCGATCAAAGAGAGAGCGTCAAGCACATTTGCCTGATAGTCCTGAGCCTCCTCATCGGTAGCGAACAAGCCATCGACAACGAAGCCCCACAGTTCACCGATTCTCTGACCGACATAGTAGTCATTAAGACGCTTGTCAGGGTTGTTGGCATACCTTGTGATGTGTGAGACGTAGTCGCTGACAGAACCTCTCACGCTGTAGTTGAACGTGCTTCCCGCAAGCTGGAACGAATCCCTCCAGCCAAGGGAAACCTCGTAACCTTTAGTGCGGAGGTCAGCGGAGTTCTCCTTAGGAGCGGACTCTCCATAGACACTTGGGAGGGCGTTGCCCTGAACAAGCATATTCTTTGTGTCACGGATGTAGGCTTCGGCGGTGAAGTCAAGCCTGCTCCTGAGCATTGAGACATCCACTCCGACATTGTACTGCTGGGAGGTCTCCCAGGTAAGAGAGGATGAGTTAGGCGCTGAAATGTCGGCCTTGCTCGCCTTACTCGTGCCCTCACCGAAAGTGTAGTCTATCTTGGACAATGAAATTGTACGCATATAGGCGAAGTCGGACACATTCTGGTTTCCGAGAGATCCGAACGAGGCGCGGAGCTTGAGGTTGTTCACCACATTCTTGAGCGGCTCGAAGAACGGCTCTTCCGAAACGCGCCATCCGGCTGACGCCGACGGGAAGAATCCCCAGCGATGCCCTTTGGCGAATCTCGAAGTGCCGTCGTAACGGCCGGAAGTCTCGAACAGGTAACGTCCTTTGTAGTCATAGTTCAGACGGGCGAAGAAACCCAACAAGGCATACTCGCTCTGACCGCCTGACAGTTCAGTGATCGTGGCTCCGCTCTCATCCGGGACAACAAGGTCGAAGTCATTGAGATACTCGTCGGACAGGTTCTTTCCTGTCTGCTTCACATTCTTGTAGTGGTAGGTCTCAAAGTTGACACCACCCATAATCTTCAGATTGTGTGCGTCCTTGAAAGTGTCCTCGTAGGTGCCGAAGAGGTTGCCGGACAAGTAGTTGTAGTCCCTGTTGCGTTCCACAAGCATGTCCTCACCGATTCCTGTCGTATAAGCCGAAGTGACACCAGGCCTGATACCGTAAGGAACGTTCACCTGACGGTGCATCTCATCACGCACCACCTTTCTGTAGGTGAAGTTGGCCGTGAGATTGAACTCCTTGACAGGAGTGATGACAAGCTCGGAGGTGTTGGTGAAATTGAACTTTTTGTCGTAGTTCTTGTGCTTCCCCATCGCGAAGATGATGTGACGTCCGTTGGCCACATTGTACTTCGAGTTGATCATAGGATTGGAGTACAGTCCTGTCCCGTCCGGATTGAACAAAGGAAGCGAGGCCGGATTGTGACGAAGGTTGCGATAGACATCCTGAATGTCATCACCGCCGATCCAGGAATATTTCGAAGAATAGAAAGATGTGTTGTTCGAAAAACGCATCATCCTGTTGAGCTTCGCGTCGATCTTAGCCCTGAGGTTGTACTTCTTGAAGACATCCGGCTCAGCGGCTTTCATCACGCCCGTCTGGCGGTCGTAGCCGCCTGAGACAAAGTACTTGATGTTCTTGCTGCCTCCGCTGATGGAGACATTCTGCTGCTGGACAGGGTGCTGGTCCCTGAACATCTCGTGGTACCAGTCCGTGTTGCAGTAATAGACCCACTGCTCGCGGCCTCCTCTGACTTCCTTCACTACCCAAGGACGGTCAGGATTCTCGGTCTTGTCGTTGACACGGGCGAGAAGCTGAAGCATATCCTCCTGGGTATAATAGGTGTAATTTCCGGTTTCAGACGCGCTCCAGAACTTGTCAAGAGTATAGACAGACCAGTAGCCTCTGTTCTCGTAATTCGTTGATGTCGTAGGCTCTTCCCAGCCCCAACGTCCGTTGTAGCGGATGGTGGCCTTGCCGTCTTCGTTCGAACCGTTCTTGGTGGTGACGAGGATGACACCGTAGGCGGCGCGGGCTCCATAGACAGCCGCGGCGGCCGCGTCCTTGATGACGGAGATGCTCTCCACATCATTAGGGTTGACATCCTCAAGGTCTCCAAGCGCCCCGTCGATCATCACGATAGGATTGGCCTCGTTGATGGATGTGAATCCACGGATGTTCAGCTTACCGGTGCTGCCCGGATTACCGGACTGGGTCGTGATGTTGAGTCCCGGAACAGACCCCTGAAGCATTGTCACAAGGTTGTGTGACGAACGGTCCTTGAGTTCCTTGTCTCCAACGACTGATATGGCTCCGGTAAGGTTCACTTTCTTCTGTGTACCATAACCGACAACAACCGTCTCATCAAGCATCATATTGTCCTCCTCAAGGATGACCGTGATGGATGATTGAGCGGCAGGAACGGAAACCTTCTTTGTGGTGTAGCCAAGGGAAGACACCTCAAGGGTGACATTCCCGGCTGGCACCATCAATGAGAAAGTACCGTTTTCGGAGGTCATGGTTCCGTTGCTCGTTCCGTCAACGATGACCGCGACCCCGACAAGAGGTTGCTGAGCGGCGTCGAGAACTTTTCCCGACACCTCTCTCTGGTTCTGTGCGAAGGCGGCCGTGAGGCAGCACAGCATCAGCGCCAAAGAGGCAGCAAGTGATTTGATAACTCTCATAAAGATGAAAATTGGTTTTTGTATGTGTTAAACTTGATGTTTGATCATTTCTTGAAATCCTCGACCTTGAAAGCCTTCGGACGCTCCATCTTCTCGGTGTAGACATTGCCGAACTCATCCGTGACAGTGATTGTCAGGTCAGTGTCCGCGTCCGGTGCCGTCACCTTGAAGAAATGATGCCAAAGCCCGGTGGTGAAGCTCGGTGCCTCCTTCAGGCCAGACTTGTTGAACCGCTTGGCGGACAGAGCCGCGATGTGAAGAGGATCATAGGCCGAGGTCCGTGTCCAGTTCAAATCCTTGCCCTTCTCATCGGTCACTGTCAGAGTCCATTTGGAATTCCAGTTCCAGATGTTGATGAGAACCTCATTGTCTGAGTTCTTCGGGTACGCCTTGACGTATTTCCCGAAACCCTTGTCGGTCAACTCCACATTATCTTTAGGCATCTTAGGCACATCCTTCTCATAAGTGAAATAGACTTGGTTGAGATCGTAGGTTCTGAACTGATAGTCCTCGTCCCAGGCGGTCGCCTTGAATTTCCACTTGATGTCGGTCCCGTCGATGTCCCAGATGCCGTAGCCCGCGGGTGATCCGTCAGTTCCTACATAGACACCCGGAGTCAGGTTGCCCGACCACCACCACGAAGCGCAGATCGCGCCCGAGTTGTGCTCGCTGAAATCCGTGGCGCCGTGCTTGCCGGACTCCTCCGGGTTCACGTTATAGATCACATGCGTGTGACCAGAGACAAGATGCACCTTGTAGCCCTTCAGGATGTCAAACAGCCTGCCGGCGTTGGATGTCACGACTTTGTAGTCATCACCGGCTTCAGGACTGAAAATCTGGGCATGGGTCGTGAGGATCAACGGCGTGGACTTGTCCACATACCTCAGGTCACTTGCAAGCCACTCAAGCAGACCAGTCGTCAGATTCCTTGAATATTTCCGGCTCTTCGTGCCGTCGTAGTTCGAGCAGTCAATGTCGTCCAGAACCACATAGTGGACCTTGCCGATGTTGAACGAATAGTAGGTCGGAGCCACGTTCCTGACATATTCAGACGCGGCCTTGAAGTCAGCGTCAGGTCTGAAAGCCTTGTAGTCGTTGTCGTGGTTTCCCATGGTGTGGAAAATCTGAAGACCCTTTATGTCCTGGTTGATCTCCTCCAGGTACTCCTTGAAACTGAAATGATTGTCGTACCAGTAAATGTCCCATGTCATGTCTCCCAACGTCATTGCGTACATCTTCTCACCAGAGTGAGCGTTCATGTATTTGGTCAGATCGCGGGTGAACACCCTGAACTGAGACAGGTCACCGGTGCGGTTGGCAAGATGCATGTCCCCGAAGAAGAACATCTTGTACTTGTCTTGACCCTCGACCTTCACCAAAGAGAAATCCTTCTGCTCAACCACGGTAGCCTTCTCCGTCAGCAAGGAGTAAAACATCGGAAGAACTCCCTGTGACGGCACCTCGTAGCCGCTTGGCACAGAGATGGATACATAGCCCCATTTCTTGGCGGATTTGAGTTGGTATATCCCCTCGTCATTTGTCTTGGTAACCATGACTCCATCGGTGACAACAACTCCTGGAACGCCGGAACCGTCACATAGGATCCGTCCCCAGACGGTAGTCCCCTTGTCGGGAGTGAAGCCGGAAGCCGACTTGATCGTCAGGTTCGTCTCGCCGAAGGACTTTTTCTTCTGTCCCCTGCGGATCAGGACCTCGTACTTTCCGTTCGTGAGATTGAGTGGCAGCCTGACATTGAACTCTTTGGCGGAGACGCTCTCAATCTTGCAGACAAGAGTGCCGAACAGAAACTCGTCGGTCTGAAGCGGCGCCTTCTCTTGAAGAACACGAAATTTTACCAATCCGGCCGGTTCAGCTTCAATCTGCGTAGGCAGCGAGAAGAGCACCTCAGAGACATCAACAGTGCCGTCATCACCGCCGCCGGACTTTTCGCACCGAACAAACACCATAAGGCCAGTCAGAGCCAGTACGATGAAAACCAATGATTTGAAACAGAAGTTTTTTCTCATTTCTGAATATGATTATTTGAGTTTAGTAAGAACAAGTTGGTAATCTTTTAAAGGATTACTTTGTTAAACATCAAGTTTAACAAACCCTAAGCGTTGGATTTCGCCAGATTCCTCTCGCTTCTGATCAGCAGGGCGCAGAGGAAGACTCCGATGAGGGCGCCTACTGCGACGGAGAGCATCGCGGTGTCCCAAGAGCTGCCGACGGCGATTCCACCGACAAGGATCTTGGAGCAGACGGCGTCACCGAGAAGGTAACCGAACAGACCCACGAAACCGGCGGCTGTTCCGGCGGCGTTCTTAGGAACGAGATTCAAGGCCTGGACGCCTGTCAGAGCCACAGGGCCGTAGATGAAGAAGCCGATAAGGCACAAGGCGATGTAGATCAAGGTCTTCTGCAAAGCCGGAGCGGCGGAGATGATACCAGAGCCGACCATCCAATAGAGCAGGACACCGAGCAGGCAGAAGAACATGCAGATCACGTTCATCGGAGCGCAGCGGCCTTTGAATATCTTGGACGTGGCCCAGCCGCAGGCAAGTGTGCCGACGGCACCGACGATGTTGTGCACGGAGAAAGCGATCTTGCTCTCGGCTGCTGTCATGATGGCCTTTTCCTGAAGATAAGTCGGAGCCCAGTCACCGATGCCGTAACGGACCATATAAACGGCCACGTTGGAGATGGCCACGATCCACAGGAGCTTGTTCTTGAACACATAGTCCACGAACAAGGTCTTGAACGGAAGCTTCTCGTCAGCTGAGCCTTTGGACTTGATTCCAGACCAGTCCTTCCTCCAGTCCTGAACAGACGGAAGGCCGCAGGACTCAGGCGTGTCACGGATGGCCCACCAACAGAAGACAGCGATAAGAAGAGCCACGACAGCCGGGAATATGAAGTCTCCCCTCCAGCTCTGCGCCACACCGAAAGCGTCGAAAAGCATCACACCAGCGATGGCGAGGAAACCAAGCGAGAAGCTGCCGATGGTGTGCGATACATTCCACACGCTCATCTTGAAGCTTCGTTCGTTCTGGCTGAACCAATGCGCCATAATTCTGCCGCAAGGAGGCCAGCCGAAACCACTCAGCCAACCAACAACCAGCATGAGTGTGAATATGATGGCGGTGTTCACCGCGGTGTTGGCCCCGAACGGGATAAGGCCTGTCAAGATCATAGTGAGAGCCGAAAGGACAAGGCCGACGCAGAGGAACTTCCTGGCGTCAGACCTGTCGGAGACGCTTCCCATAATGAATTTCGAGAAGGCGTACGCTATGGAGACAGCCGACATCGCGAGGCCGGCCTTGCCCGCGTCGATGATCCCGTCGTGGATCATATCCGGAGCGGCGAGAGAGAGGTTCTTACGTACCAGATAGTAAGCGGCATATCCGAAAAACGCACCCAGAAAGACCTTGGTGCGCATTGCCTTATAGGTTTTGTCCACCTTGTCCTCTGCGAGAGGTTTACCCGCCTTTGGCGGATCAAGAAAACGTGACATAAATATTATTATTCGTTATTATAACATTTTAATCATGCAAATTTATCCATTTTGACCCTAAAAAGCAAAACTAAGCTTTACATTTTGGTAATATATCGTGACATCATAAAAAAGGGCCGGCCGGAATCCCGGTCAGCCCCTTTCTGAAGTTTTCATCGTAAAAAGCACTATCTCTTCGCAAGCTCGGCGTCAACGAAGAACGCTCCGGCCTCGCCGGCCTTCTTGAGCCTCTCCACGATCTCAAGAGCGGAATCTTCCTCCTCGACCTGCTCACGGACAAATCCCCAAAGGAAGTCCTGTGTCGCCTTGTCCCTCTCGGCGGAAGCCAGATCAACAAGGTCATTGACGAGACCTGAGACATGGCACTCATGCTCGTAGACATTCTGAAAGACATCCTGAAGCGATCCCCATCCGTCAGGAACGACATCGATCATTCCGACCTTGACCTCACCGCCACGCTTGATGGCATAGTCAGCAAGTTTGAGGGCGTGCTCCTTCTCCTCGTCAGCCTGCTTGAACATCCAGTTGGCTGAACCGTTCCATCCTTCCTTCTTGAGGTAGAAGGCCATCTGAAGATAAAGATTCGAAGACCAAAGCTCAGCGACGATCTGATCGTTGAAAGCCTTAACAAGTTTCTCTGAAATCATAGTATCAATGAATATTTAAATTCCACAAACGAATATTACAAATGCGAAAAGCGTGCCCGAAACGGCATATTCGCAATTTTAATTATTAAAATTTGATGTAATGGACATATTCCTTCCTGGCAGGAATGAGCGGCTCGGACCTCAAACCCACTTTCTTAAAGTTAATCTCTTTTAAATCAATGCATCTGATCCCTCCGTCATACATCGACCGGTAGTAGAACCGCAGACCTGACATGTCAGTGACACAAGTGCACTGGGTGGCGCTCGGAATGTCAGCCGGCTCCTGGCCCTGCGCGAACTGCGCCCCGATCGGAATCTCCATCGATCCAAGAATATGAAAGGCCGTGAAGACGGATCCCTCGGCATTCGGCTTCTGCGGCGCGGTGTTCTGGAAGAAAGCCGCGCGGACAAACCTTGAAGGCGGCGTGAAATCCCCTGGCAGACCAAGCATCGCGCTTCCTCCACCGAAAGACGACAGGGACATATTCCCAAGCGTGTGAGGCTCAGTGCGTCCAGGAAGGAGGTTGACATAGTTGTTGAGATTGGTGAGCTGCCAGTCGAACGAAGGCGAGTTGGTCAGCACGCCGAGGGTGTTCTCATAGAAAACGCACTTCCCGTCAATGATCTCCAGCACGATCTGGCGGCCGGAGGGCTCGGCGAACCTCCAATGCACGGTCGAAGAGCGGGGATCGAATCCGTGAATATGCACCTTAGCGATCTCGGCCTTGACCTCATCGACTGTGGCGCAACGTCCAAGGATATAGGAAACCAGTTGGAAATCAGAGATATTCGTCTCATAATTAGCTTCTGAATATTCCTCATACCTTCCATAGTCCGGGAAATAGAAGAGGCCGGCGGAGAGTCCTTTCTCGTTTATTCCTTCCATCATCAACTCGTCCTGGACCACGGCAACGCCCACGTAGCCATATTCAGAAGTAAATGAGCGGCCGGTTCCGCCGCCAGGGATGAAGGATTTCCAGGTGTGGCCTCTGGGCACGACAACCCAGCGGCAGTCATTGTCGGATGCGGCCCACTCGATCGTGCGCGCCACCACGGTGCTTCCGTCCTTGGCTTTGAGGGTGATGCCCGTACAGGCATAGCAGTTCTGGAACGATGCCATCAAGGCCGCTGCGGCCAGAATGATGGCGGTAAGAATCGATAAACGTTTCATAAATCATGTGGTTAAAATCTGTGAATATGTCTGATCGCAAACCGGACATATTCCCATAGGTTCACAAAAGGGAACGACCCGCAAATTGCGAGCCGTTCTCTCATATTCATTGAAAAAAGTCTCTCTAACAGATTGATTTTTTCAACACTTATTTTTGACGAAGGTCATCCGGCCCGTACGCAGCCTTAGACTATTCCTTCTTCAAGGTGACGCTCGGGTTCTCGGTAGCGGCCCTGTAGCAGCGGCCGGTGACAACCAGGGCTGTGATCGCGAGGACAGCGACAAGGGCGGCGGCGAACACCCAGATGTAGATCGGCACCCTGTAGGCGAATCCGGACAGATACCGGTTCACAATCCACCAGGTCAGCGGCATCGCTATGATGAAGCAGATCAGCACGATCCTCGCGAACTCCACGTTGAACATCTTCAGGATCTCACCTATCGTGGCGCCGTTCACGCGCCTTACACCGATTTCCTTGCGGCGGTACTCGGTCTCGAACATCACGAGTCCGAAGACTCCCATCAGCGAGATGATGATCGCGAGCAGGGTGAAGAGGGTGATGAGGCGTGAGAAGTTGGCCTCGGTCTGGTACTGCCCCTGAAGTTTCTTGTCAAAGAGCTGGACATCAACGTCATCCGGATTGACGGTCGGGTCTATCTCGGAAACCGTTGTGGCGATTTTCTTCATAATGGCAGGGATGTCAGCATTCTTCTCGGTGCGCACAAGAAGCGTCGAAAGCGGTCTCCAAGGATGTTTTCCGAAGATGTACAGAGCCAAAGGTGACACATCGTTCTTCAATGAGGTGAAATTGAAATCACGGCAGAAACCGACGACCTCGGCGTCACCTTCATCCATGTGTCCCGGCATTTTTTCATTCAAGGTGAAGCCGAACTTGTTCTTCGCTGCCTCATTGAATATGAACACGCCGTTCTCGCTCTGCTCGTCGGACTGGGTGAAGTCCCGGCCCTCGACAACCGGAATGCCCATAAACTGCAGGAAGTTCCAGGCGACAGGATAGCACTGGAAGCTGACCTGTTCGCCCTTGTACATTCTGCCCCAGCCCATACGGCTCGGCTTTACAAGGTCTCCATCAGCCCAGGTAATGTCCTTGACCTGAGGATCTTCCCTCAATTTGGAGCTCAGGGTCTCGGCGGACTTCGCGACAGTACGGTTAACGTTGGCAGTGATGAGTTCCTCACGGTCAAAGCCCATATCGTGGCTGAGCATATACTTTCTCTGGAGCCCAACAAATGTGGCGCAGATGATCAGCGAGATGGAGATCAGGAACTGCAAGCCGACAAGCAAGTACCTGAACACACGGCCCTTGGCGCTTGAGGCGAACGATCCCTTGAGGGCCAGCGCCGGCGAGAAGGAAGTGATGTAGAAAGCAGGATAAAGACTCGCCACGACGGCGAAGAAAAGCCCAAGAATGATTGTGAATATGCCCACGGAGATATTCGTTCCGAACGCCGTGGAACAGGTGATGAGGTTCGCCGCCGTGGAAGTCTGGAACAGCATCACGACAGCCGCGGCCAGAGCCAACGAGATGGCTATCAGCGAGACAGCCTCCATCACGCAGTCTAGGATCAGGCTTGCCCTTGAGGCTCCGAGAACTTTCCTTGTGTTGACCGAGTGAACGCGCACAGGGACAAGGGCGAAGAAGAAGTTCACGAAATTGATGAACGCGATGATGATGACCAGCAGCGCGATGGCAAGCAGGGTGTAAGTCGTCGTTTTGTTGCCCCTGGCTCCGTCAGTGTTGGCGATCGTCTGGTCGAAGTAGGTCTCCGTCAAAGGGATAAGGTGGACTCTGGTCCGTTTGATGGCTTCAGCCCTGCTCTCATCGCTGGCATCGGAGTCGCTTCCGATGATGTCCTCCATAACCTTGCGGGCAGCGGCCTCCAGTTCATCTTTTGAAACGCCTTCCTTTGCCTTGAAGAAGTAAGGATAACTCCACTCGCTCCAGCTGTCAATGGCTTGGTCTCCGATCGGGCATATGGCCTCGAAATCGGACAAGTCGGAGTTCATCGGCATGTCCTTGTAGATGGCGACGATGTTGGCGTCGTGATAAGTTCCCGACTGCCAGTTTCTTATCATCACATGACCACCGACTCCCACTCCGTACTTCCTCGCGGCGGACTCGCTGAAGGCATAGTCCCAGACCCCCACATAGTTATCCCACGAGCCCTCGGTGAGTTCGAATCCGAAGACATCCAGCGTGCCTTTGTTCATTGAAGACATCCTGATGGAGACACTTGGATCGGAAAGCGCAGGATTCTTGCCGTCCCCGACAATGGTCTCTATCGGCTGCCCGAACAGATAGCCCGTGCCTCCCGCCTCGATCTCCGGAATGGAGGAGATCATCCGCTCGAACGGCGGCCTGTTCAGCCAGACCATATACTTTCCTTCAGTGTACCAGTCCGGCAGCGAGACGCAGTAGATCCGGTCCGCATCCTTCACCTCTTTATTATAGGTAAGATCGTGATGCACCTGCACCAGAATGATGTACAGCGCCGCGAACGCCACCGTCATCCCCAAAATGTTCAGCACCACCGAAAGCGGTGTCCCCAATTTTCTTTTTCTGAATATGCCCATCTCAATTGTTATTTAGTAATCCTTAAAAAATAACTTGTTAATCTTTGTTTGTCTTTTCGGTCTATATGTCTTTCCTCATCAGTCATGTGCCACCGGCACACTCCTTCCTCAAAAAGACATCTATCCTCGAAAATACTGCCGAATCTTTACCAACTTATTTTTTAACGCTTACTTATTATTTTTTCTATACTTTGTCATTCCCATCGGGAACCTTTCAGCCTTATCTTCGTGTGGATCACGCTAAAAAACGTAATTTTCACGAACACTAAAATCAGCGTACCACTTCTGTGCCAAAACAAGTAAACTTTTGTCGTTCAATACATTAACCAAATCAAGAAAATCAAAAAGTGTAAAATTTCTTTACACTCACTGTAAAAAAACTTTACACTTTTCCCAAGTCTCTCCGACAGGCTCAGTGACCGGAGCCCTGTGGTCACCGAGCCTGCCGAAGTGACAGAATGGCTGGTTTAATGCTACTGTCCACATTTGCATATTCAAAAGATTATTCCTTATTTTGCATTGTAAAAGCGACAGCATCTATGGGCTGACATATTCTTTCTTTTTAATAATTCCATTTCACAATCCGGACGAAGGTCCCTCAACGGGTGTATTGTACCCGGACGGGAGGATCCGGTGGCCGGTGATTTTGTTCCGGTTGGAATGCCCTTAGGGCGCAGCCGAAACGTTCTTTGAAATAATTCATTGATTATGAGAAATTGTAATTGTGAAATGGTGGCCTGTACCGACCATGGAAAAGTCAGAATGAATCTTGATCTGGTGAAAGAGATGTCAAGGTACTATCTTGACAGGATCCAAAGACTTGAGGAGACGTTACGCAGACATTACGGTGACAGAAAAGAAGCGTCCTGCACGATCAACCTAAGTCTTGAATTCGAAAGGTACGGGGATTTCCTCTTGGAATCCGGCCTGAGTTTCATGGCGTTAAAGAACCACATCAACGCCGCAAGTGTCTGTACCTCAGGAAGTGACCTCCGCTGGGCCGACACCAATGACGGCTACCTGCTTTGCTCTCCGTACAGAGGGCGGTTCCTCGAAATGTACTGCAAAATCAAGAGCCTGGCCCAAGCCGACAGTTCACTTGAAGCCACTCTCATCCAAAGCGGACTGGAAAAAGAGTATCTCTCCGTAACCGCCTGCCAAAGGGCTTGGAGAAATGAATTCGATACTTTATTTATTGACCACCTTATCGCGATAATCTCAGAAAATCGTTAAATTTGTGACAGAACAAATTGCCGCAATGAAAGAGTTGACAATAAACGATATAGACACTATCATCCATCGCGATGAAAGCCGCGTCTTGGAAGTCAAGAAGACTACTGGAGAACTTATTGCCGGGATGCAGTCTGGCTGTGCGTTCCTCAACACTGAGGGCGGATGGATATTCTTTGGCATTCACCCTACTTCGATGAAGATTCTCGGACAGCAGGTGGTAGATAAGACCAGACAGGAGATTGCTTGGGAAATGTACAAGTTCTCTCCAGCAATTGATCTGGCAGCACAATACATTGACGTGCCTGGAAAGCCAGATCACTATGTTATTGCTATTTGGTTTCCGGGTCCGACTCCTTTTTCTGTCCCATACACATACGATGGCCGCCCATACTATAAAGTCGAAAATACAACGAAGCCGATGCCTCGTGAAATGTTTGACGAACGCATCCGGCTTAGTGACCCTAAAAAATTCAGTTGGGAGATGGCTCCTTGCACGGATGCGACCATAAGGGACATTGACACCCAAACACTTAAGGCCGCCATTGAGGAGGGCATATCAAAAGGAAGGATTCCCGCTGATGCCAGGGCCGCTAAAAACACTCTTGACCGTCTGCGTCCGTTCAAGGTACTCCTGCAGGGAGACACTGTGACCAACGGAGCTATTGCTCTCTTTGGGAAAAATCCATCACGATTTTTCGACCACTGCAAAGTCCGCATGGCCAGATTCGAGGGTGTCATCATGGATAAATTTCGCGATCAGACCGTTGTGGAAGCGAATCTTTTCAAACAACTACGAGCAATTGAAGACTTCTGCCGCAAGCACATGTTCATGTCTGGCGACCAGGACGATTTTGACAGCAAGAACATGCTGACAGTTCCAACCAAGGTGATAAGGGAGGCCAGTCTGAACCTGCTAACGCACCGCACATGGTGGTCCGAGGCAAGAACCCCAAGCGTGGCCATCTTCGATGACCGCATTGAGTTCATGAATCCAGGTGCATTTCCCATGGGCACCTCACCTGAGGAGTTTCGGCGCCATCCTCATTCCGAACCCATCAATGAGAAAATTGCAGGAGCACTGTTCAAAGGCGGTGTGGCTGAAGGATGGGGGCGAGGTATTCTCAACATATTTACCTATTGCAAGGAGGCTGGTCTCCCCGAGCCAGAGTACGCTTTTGTGACCAACTTTGTCAGCCTCACCATACGATTCAAGAATCCGCTGGGACCATATTTGACCAGCCAAGATAATAGCTCACAAAATGAGCGATTAAATGAGCGATTAAATGAGCGATTAAACCCATCCGTGCAGGCGACTTTGGACATTATCAAGGCGACCCCAGGTATCCAGAGGAAAGATATAGTCACGGCCACCGGCAAAGGCGATGCAACAATCGGTCGCCATTTACTGGTTCTGATAGATAAGAAATTAATTGTGCATAAGGGATCAAAGAGAACCGGTGGTTACTACGCCAAATAACCCATGTTTCCTTTATTCAGTCTACTCAACTGAGAAGATTTTGATATCATTTTGAAAATCTAAGGGCAGTTTTCTGTGGTCTGGGAATAGTCACATTACCGGACAGTGACAATGGTCACACCGAGTGTGCCGACAGTGTAGGTACAGCGAAGGGAATAGACCTCGTCCAGTTCCTTGCGGATGGCGTTGGTCAGGACATAATCACCGACACCGGTGATGAAGCGGACACGCATTCCACGATGCGGAAGGCATTTCTTAAGTTCGGATTTAAAGGCATCCATCTGGAACTGAAGTGCTTGCCCCGATTGAACCGAACGACCTCCGGCCAACGCCTCAAGATGAAGATCGACCGTGATCTCTCCGTAGTCCGTGTAGCGTGACCGAGACGGTTCATCCTGCGAGACAGGCCTTCGTCTCGCGAAAATGGAGTTGCGGAGCCTTTCCTCCTCCTTGTCGTCCGTAACGGCGAAATCCCATTTGCCGAGACTCACGACCAAATCGTCATCAAGTTTGATGAAATATGTCCTGCCGTCAATCCGTTGGATTCTTCCGTGCTCGTCTGACTCCATCAGCACCACCCTGTCCCCGACCTTAGGATCTTCGCTCACCTTGACAGGCGAAACCGGCTTCTCCCGCAACTTTTGCGGCGCCAAGACCTTCTTTGACGGTTCATCTTTTGGTATCAGTCCCTTAAGGTCTTTCAAGCTATGTAATGTCTTTCCCATCGAAAAAAAATTCTCAATTAACCAGACACAAAGATACAATTTTTGCCCCTAAACTCTCCGATCACAACGGCAGCACTTTCCTAAGAAAACAATAATTCACATAATTATTTTCATTCGATAAGAAAAATTGTTACATTTGCTCCGTACTTGCCAGACGGGTAAGATTTAGATTTAGGAGGAAAGAATATGGCAACACCTATCAGACCTATCCCGATCCTTAGAGGAGAGACAGCACAGCGTTTCATACAACGGGCTGACGCTGCCGAAAAGGTTCCTCATACGCAGGATAGCGGGATTTCCAAAGAAGATTTCAAGAAAGTTCTTGCCAAGGCAAACTTCCAATAGGATGGCTTTCCTTGCAGAATTCTGTAGTATTAAGGTTCTTACACGATGTTTTTCGACCTGCTCGATCTGAAGTAGTCAACACGATTCAGATCTAAAAGCGGTTGATCTCGTCGTCCGCGGAGCCGCTGCCATTGTACTTGTCCTTGAAACTGTTGAAATTATAGGTGATGGAGGCGATGACGCAACGGTTGAAGCTGTTCACCTTTCGGTTCTGCACCACGAATTTGACTCTCTTCACGTCACTCAACCTTGACCAGTCAAACAAGTCCTCAGCCTTCAGCGTTATCGTAAGCCTTTTCTTAAGCAATTGTTTCTGAACCATCACGTTGCAAGATGCGCGGCTGTTCTGGTCATAGATGCCGTGATGTCCTTTTAGGTTCCAGTAAAAATCACCACGCAAAAGCCAGTCGCCTTTCAGTTCGACAGCGTTCTGGAAAGCCAGGAGGCCGTAAGGACGATTATAACTAGTCTCGGAACCGTTGTACGCAAGCGTAAAGTAAGGCTTGTACACTCCTGCCGTCAGGGTCGGCCTCCAGCAGCCAATAACCGGAGCCACAACGCATTGCGCGCCTAACTGCTGGAATCTGTCGGCATTTGTTGACATCCAGGCTACCGTTCCGGGTTTGCCGGCGATGGCCACAACCGTAGGATGAATATAGTCCTTGATATACTGGTAATCCACTTTGAAATCGAAAATGCCGTAATCCAGACTGAACTCCGTGTCATAGACATATTGCGGTTTCAGATAAATGTTCCCTTGTTCGTAATGGTATTGGTTGTTGTAACTTACACTGTTGTTCAGCTGACGGAACGAAGGGCGGTTGACCCTGCTGCTGAAATCAAGACTCATATCCACTTTCCCGAGAGAGGTTGAAAGAGACAGTGAAGGCAGAAGGTCAGAATAATCATTCCTGTTCTTCACCTCACCCTGGTCTGTGTTGATGGCGTGGACATATTCATAGCGAAGCCCGACGCTCCCCTTCCATTTTTCAGAAAACAAGCGATAGGAGACAAATCCCGCATACTTGGTTTCATTGTTTTTGAACCGGTCATCGGCAATCTTGCCTTCTTCATTGACTGACGTGCCCCAAGAGCTGATCCTGCTGAAATCAGTCCCGAAATCAAGTCCGCTGACCTCACTAATATTCCAAGCGAACACGTCCTTGAAAGCGACCGCGCGGTTGCGTTGGTCATTTTGAATATGGGTGCTCTCCGACACCGCGTCAATCCGGCTTGTCTCAATCACTTGCTGCCAATGATTCAACCGGGAATATACATAGTCGGCATCCACATTGACCTGTAATTTATCAGAAAACTTGCCGATATAATAGACATTGGCATTGTGGAACCTTTCCTTTTCCGACTCATCGGTCTTGTTGTCCGTGGAAGTCAAAAGCTCACCGTTGCGATACACCTGCATATAGTCGTAAGGAGAATCAAGCAATTTGTAGTCGGAAATGGTTCCCATATATTTGCCACCAACGGTATGATTCTTATTTATCGCGTAATTCGCCCCGGCACTGTAATCGTGCGAGCGGGAGCGGTCTGAATATTCAGAAGCCGAAACCTCGTGGAAGGTGTCTTGCTCGTAATTGGTCTGGTCGATGTCGTACCGAATGTCGCTTTTCGTGTTGTCATACCGATATGCAAGAAAAACATCCACGGCCCCTTTATGAACATTAAGGTTAACATCCTCGTTGCCGGACCACTGCCTGTGCCTGGAAAGTTCCGCTCCGACAATGCCGGAAACGCCATCCAACGTGTGCCTGACGGTGGCGATGGCAATGACGCTCCTTGTGCCAGCGTCATATTCAGCCCCCGGATTGGTTATAAGTTTGACAGACTTCACATTGGAGGAGGATAGAAGCGATAGCTCGGAAACGTTCGCCATCTTTCTTCCGTCAATATAAATTACAGGCTCACCCTTCCCGAACACCTCATATTTGCCGTTGGCATAAAGCATTCCGGGAATATACTTGATCACATCAGCGGCCTTACCGATGTTCCTCAAACCGGAGCCCTGAACATTCAGTGTCAGCCCACCGTTTTCCCTTGAAATGTATTTTCGGTGAGCCACCACAGTCGCATCTTCCAGCAGGCTCGCATCGGTCGTCATATAGATTGTGCCCAAATCCAACGCCGTCACAGGCATCTCGATGGTCTTATAACCGATACAACTGATATTGAGCACAGTAGGGCCACCCGGGAATCGCAGAGAAAAACGTCCACGCTCATCGCTCATTTCACCGGCGATAAGCGTGGAGTCTTTCTTTGAATATAATGACACAAACGCAAATGGTACGGGAGTGCCACCTTCTTCCATAACCACTCCTGTGATTGTCTTTGTGGTGTCACCAAGCATCAAGGCCTCTGAATATGAGCGTTCGGCTGAAAGCAGACACGAACGCTCATCAAAGGCGGTATTACTTCCCGAATGTGCGGATGCTGAGATTGTTATGCATAAAAGTATCGGCGCATAAAAGTATCGGCGCATAAAAGTATCGGCGCATAAAAGTACTTTACACAAATATTCCATCAAATATAAACGGTTCTATTTCAATGAATATTCCACAACGAGGGCGGTGGTTGGAGGGACTATGGTGGAGTCGGAGATCTGGACGGGGGCGCCGGTGAGGACGTTGCGGCCGGTGGTTAGGTCGGAGGCGATCTCGGAGTAGTGGGACCACGGGATGGTCTTCGGCTCCAGGGAGTTGTTCACATAGACGAAGACCTTGTCGGTGTCGTTGTAGCGGAAGAAGGCGTAGGTGTTGTCACGGCCGAGGAAGTGCATCGTGCGGCCGGTGTGGATCACGTCCTTGGTCTTTCTCCACTGGAAGAGGGTCTTGGCATAGTCGTGAAGCTCAGCGAGTTGTCCCTGCGGGATTGTCTTTCCGCCTACATTGACGGTGGCGGAGGCGCGGCCTTCTTCGGTGAAGAGATCCACCTTGTCGCCTTCC